>Ga0302269_1000342_pt1 | contig 29234 bp, 23 predicted proteins | sample III_Bog_E2_2_FD_194560 | JGI IMG/M metagenome (GOLD analysis project Ga0302269, IMG submission 194560) | Peat permafrost microbial communities from Stordalen Mire near Abisko, Sweden - III_Bog_E2_2 | ecosystem: Environmental > Terrestrial > Soil > Wetlands > Peat | place: Sweden: Abisko...
AACCTTATTCTATGAATTATAAAAGGTTATAGCTTTAGGCTTAACTAAACGACATTGATTTAGAATTTACGATTGATCAGTAGCAGTTTACTTTTATACAGATTCAATCAATTAACCAACTAACTAATAAACATGTCTATCAATTAACTAATTAACTAATTACCCAATTACCCAATTACCTAATCAACCAATAAACCAAAATTATATCATGCTACGAAACACGGAACACGGAACACGGAACACGGAACACGGAACACATAACACATAATACATAACACGTAATTCACCCAATTAACTAATTTTATAATCTTTATGCAAACGTTTGAAATTAATTATTGCGACTTTTTAAAGAAATCAAAATGTAGCTTAAAAAAATAACATTACTTTTGAAATATGTTATAAATATATATGACCTAATTGTCTTCAATTCAATACTCTATGAAAATACACTTTAAAATACCTTATTACACATTTTGGGGTCAACGATTACTCGTTACAGGGAATATCCCTGAATTGGGAAATGGTGACTTTAATAAAGCATTAAAACTCAATTATCACGCACCCGAATACTGGTCCGCAGAAATAGAAGTTAATTCGAAAGTGCCTTTTTTATTGACCTATAAATACATCCTCTATTCCGAAAAGAATGATCAATTCGAAGAAGAATGGGGTGATGACCGTCAGTTAAAACAGGATCCTGAAAAGACGGATCATTTTTTCTGTATCGATGCATGGAATTCTCCCGGCAGTATCGAAAACGTATTCCTGACGGCTCCTTTTCAGGAAGTATTACTCCAACATGATCATTTTAAAGTTAAAACTGCTTCTACTGAAAAATATACGCATTTATTCAAAGTGAAGATGCCTATGTTGAAAAAGTATGAAGTTGTTTGTCTAATCGGCGATTGTAATGAATTGGGGAATTGGTCGACAAATAAACCGAAGCTACTGAGTCAAACTGAAGGAAACTGGTGGACAACAGAAGCTGATTTAAGTAACGTTAAAGGGGAGGTCCATTACAAATATGGAGTCTATGATATTGAAATGAATAATTTTCGTTTTTTTGAATCAGGACCTGATCGTATTGCCTCCATTATAAATTCCAGGAAAACAATTGTTCAACTATCGGACGGTTTTGTAAGGATCACAAATAATTCATGGAAAGGTGCAGGAGTTGGGTTACCTGTTTTCAGCATCCGGACTAAAAAGAGTTTTGGAGTCGGTGATTTTGGTGATATGAAATTAGTTGTTGATTGGGCTCAGAAAGTTGGATTGAAATTAATCCAGGTACTTCCGTTGAACGATACAATAGGAACTCATACTGATGCCGATGTATTGCCTTATGCTGCAATTTCAGCATTTGCACTGAATCCGCTTTTCCTGAATCTACCGGCTACAGGCATACTTCCTGCAACACACCCTCTGCAGAAGGTATATAAGGCAAAACAAGAAGAATTAAACGAAAAAGATTTAATTTCGTTTCTGGAAGTTATAAACTATAAACTGGAATATGTAAAGCAACTTTTTCTATTACAGAAGAAAAATTTTTTAGAAGATAAAAAATTCAAAATTTTTATGGCTGACAACGAATTCTGGTTAGTTCCTTATGCAGCATATTGTTTGTTACGTGATAAATTTGGTACCCCGGATTACAGAAAATGGGAAGATTTTGCTGTTTATGATGCTGTGAAAATGAAAGAATTTTCATCACCGGACCAGCCGCATTTTGATGATATTGCAGTGAATTATTTTATTCAATATCATTTGCATGTTCAGTTATCGGAGGCAGCTTCATATGCCCATGCGCATGGTGTTGTATTAAAAGGAGATATCCCTATTGGAGTTAACAGAAACAGTGTTGATACCTGGGTATCACCTGAACTTTTTCATATGCAAATGCAAGCAGGTGCTCCGCCTGATATGTTTTCCGTCAAAGGACAAAATTGGGAATTGCCAACTTATGACTGGGATGAAATGGAACGAACAGGTTTTGATTGGTGGAAAAAGAGATTTTCGCAGATGTCAAACTATTTCGATACTTTTCGCATAGACCATATTTTAGGTTTTTTCAGAATCTGGCAAATACCTATACAACAGGTAGAAGGTATTATGGGATATTTAAATCCATCAATACCAATCTATATAAATGAATTTGCAAATAAAGGATTATGGTTCGATTATAACAGATACTGTAAGCCATATATAACTGATACAATTTTAGAAAATATCTTCGGTGATGAAGTCTCCTGGGTAAAAGCAAATTGTCTTCAGATTGAAGATGGTTGGATACTTCGATTGAAGACAGCCTATCAAAGTCAGGCTGAAGTTGAAAAATTGTTTCATGAAGGACAATTATCTGAAAAAATAAAATGGGGTTTATTTGATTTAATATCCAATGTTTTATTTTTTGAAGTGGAAGGAAGTCATGGAACTCAATTTTATCCGCGTTTTGGAATGGATACAATCCGTTCGTTTCACGATTTGGATAACAATACCAGGGATAGACTCCGTGAGCTGTATGTAGACTATTTCTACCGGCGTCAGGATGCTAAATGGTATAAATCGGGTATGGAGAAATTACCTGCTCTTAAACGGGCAACAAACATGATGATTTGTGGCGAAGATCTGGGAATGATGACAGCTTGTGTTACCACTGCCATGAAAGAACTGGGAATATTAAGTCTGGAAGTTCAACGAGCCCCCAAATCAAATAAAATTGAGTTTTTCCATCCTAAAAATGCACCTTATTTGTCGGTTGTTACACCTTCGACTCATGATATGAGCACGATACGTGGTTGGTGGGAAGAAGATCGCGGAGTGACACAACGCTTTTACAATACACAACTTGGACATTGGGGAGAAGCACCTTACTTTTGTGAATGGTGGATTTGCCGGGACATCCTGTTGCAGCATTTATATTCACCTGCTATGTGGTCGATTTTTCAAATGCAGGATCTGTTGAGTATTTCAGAAAAAATAAGACGTCAAAATCCACAGGATGAACGGATTAATGTACCATCCAATTCCATGTTTAGCTGGAGGTACAGGGTTCATATTACTATGGAAGATTTGTTGGAAAAAGATGAATTCAATGTTGAAATAAAAAATTGTATTACACAATCAGGTCGGTAAAGGTTTTGTATGGATGATCATTTATAAGAATAATGAGTTAAGACTTTTCTTTACTCATTTTTTTTTATTCAATTTCTACTTTCATTTTCAACATATTTTTTGTTACTTTGTTATCTTATTATAGCAAAATAAATATTATGGATAAAAAACTTAAACGTTCAAGGAATCAGTTTGTAGCTGGTGTCTGTGCAGGTTTTGCCGATTATTTAGGTTGGGATGTCACACTTGTAAGACTACTCTATGCATTGTTGACCATCTGTACTGTCGGTACCGGTGTTTTATTGTATATAATTCTTTGGATGATCATGCCTCTTGAGGGAGATATTCTCTGACAGTTTACTCAGTACTGTTTTAGCTCTGTCCTTTTAACCTGCCTGTTTCAGGCAGGTTTTGTGATATAGTTCAAAATTAATAAACTTCCGGCATGATAATGTAATTTTTTAAAACTTAAACTCGTGGATTTTAAACTCATTTCACCATACCGGCCAACCGGTGATCAACCTGAAGCTATTAAACAACTGGTGGAAGGATTACATGCAGATGCTCCTTTTCAGACATTATTAGGGGTAACCGGTTCAGGTAAAACATTTACCATTGCCAATGTTATTGAACAGGTTCAACGGCCTACACTTATCCTTAGTCACAACAAAACCCTGGCAGCACAATTGTATAGTGAGTTTAAGTCTTTCTTTCCTGAAAATGCAGTTGAATATTTCGTTTCGTATTATGATTATTATCAACCGGAGGCCTATTTGCCCGTATCCGATATTTATATTGAAAAGGATTTATCTATCAACCAGGAAATAGAAAAACTGCGTTTGGCTACTACATCTGCTTTGTTATCGGGTAGGAGGGATGTGTTAGTTGTATCATCGGTTTCGTGTATCTATGGTATTGGAAATCCTGATGATTTTACCAGTAATGTGATTGAAATCAGGAAGGGACAAAAAATAGTCAGAAATGAGTTTTTACGGTCGTTAGTAGACATCTTGTATTCGCGTAACGAAATAGAGTTGAATAGAGGAAATTTTCGGGTAAAAGGCGATACAGTAGATATTTTCCTTGCGTATGCTGATTTTGTATTACGGGTTGTATTTTGGGGTGATGAAATTGAAGAAATTCAAACTGTTGATCCGATGAACTTCAAGGTACTTGAATCTTTTGAAGCGTATAAAATTTATCCGGCCAGTATTTTTGTTACTACCAAAGAACGTATTGCACAAGCCATTCAGTTTATAGAAGCAGATTTAGTCAAGCAGGTGGATTATTTTCGTTCTATTGGGAAAAATTATGAAGCCAAAAGAATCTATGAACGTGTAAAATACGATTTGGAAATGATAAAGGAACTTGGCTATTGTTCAGGAATAGAAAATTATTCCCGTTATTTTGATGGCCGGCCACCCGGGAGCCGTCCTTTCTGTCTGTTGGATTATTTTCCGGAGGATTTTTTACTGGTAATTGATGAAAGTCATGTCAGTATTTCGCAAATTCGCGCCATGTTTGGCGGAGATGCTGCACGGAAAAATAACCTGGTCGAATATGGATTCAGATTACCCTCGGCAAAAGATAACAGGCCTTTACGATTTGAAGAATTTGAAACTCTGACACCACAAACCATTTATGTAAGTGCCACTCCTGCAGATTATGAACTTGAGAAGTGTGGCGGAGTGGTCGTTGACCAGCTTATCAGGCCGACAGGATTGCTTGATCCGATTATAGATGTGCGACCAAGTTTAAACCAAATAGATGATTTACTGGAAGAAATTGCACAACGGACAGAGAAAAACGAACGAACACTGGTAACAACTCTGACCAAACGTATGGCAGAAGAATTGACAGATTATTTAGGTAAAATGGGTGTAAAATGCAATTATATTCATTCGGATGTGGATACATTGGACAGGGTTATTATCATGGAAGATTTAAGACGCGGAGTATATGATGTTTTGATAGGGGTAAATCTTTTACGTGAAGGACTTGACTTACCCGAGGTTTCATTAGTTGCAATTTTAGATGCCGATAAGGAAGGATTTTTACGTTCGCACCGTTCACTGACTCAAACAGCAGGTCGTGCTGCCCGTAATTTGAATGGTAAAGTGATCATGTATGCTGATAAGATGACAGATAGTATGGCCAAAACCATTTCGGAAACGAACAGACGCAGGGAAAAACAAATGGCATATAATGAACTGCATGGCATTACACCTACTGCTATCATAAAAGGAGAACGTAACTCTTTCAGTAAAATTGAACCAACAGCTTATATCGAACCTGAAATATCTCAAAGCATTGCTGCCGATCCGATAGTACAATATATGACAAAAACAGCATTAGAGAAAGCTATTTCAAAAACAAAGAAGACTATGCAGGATGCAGCCAAACGACTTGAGTTTCTTGAAGCAGCTCAACTTCGTGACGAATTAATTAAGCTTGAAGGCTTGTTGAAGGCTAAATAATAAACAATCCATTCTATACGAAAAATATAATTATAATGCATATTGAAGTCAGGATAGTAGTATTAGTCTATTGAATCTGTTCCGATTCTAATTTTTGTTTTGCAAAATCAAGAACTGTCTTCAAATGTTGAGTCATTAAATTTTCAGCTTTTTTTGCGTCTTTATTTTTGATCGCATTATACATTTGTTCATGCTCGATGATATCCGTTCTGTTCGGTGCACAGATAGAATCACGTTGATAGATCGTTAGAATATCAGGGATTATAATCATTAACATCGCTTTAAATACAGGATTGTGACTTGCTTCAGCAATAGCACGGTGAAATGCAAAATCGTAACTTATACGATCCGGTGAATCAAAGAAATTTACGTAATTAGTATGTGCTTTTTCGAGGTACTCTAAATCTTTTTCAGAACATCGCTCTGCACAAAGTCTGATTGCATTTACTTCCAGGACAACACGTGTTTCAACCAATGAAAAGAAGTCATAACTCTGAAGATTCAATACGTCTGAAATTAAGCCATCAAGAGTTGTAATATCTAATCCATTTATTACTGAACCGCTTTGAGGCAGAGTTTTAATAATGCCATAAAACTCAAGTTTATGCAATGCTTCACGTATTTGTGTTCTGCCAAAACCAAAATCAGCAGCCATTTTTCTCTCGGCAGGAAGCTTATCTCCGGGTTTTAGAACCCCCGAATTAATAAGTTCTTTTACTTTTGAAATGACTTTAGCAGTTGGGCTATCTTCAATACTACCTTTTAATCCTACAATTGTTTCTGCCATATTTTCCAATTTAATCAGATCAACAGTCTCGTTTTAAAAATTAATAATTAATGTATCTTTGCAAAGGTAAGATGAAATAATAAAAATATGGATTGAAAATATAGTTATTTTTAAATGATGAATGAAATTATTATTTCTTAGCATTATCAAAAACGGGTTAATACAATTAGTCCGAAGTTTTTATTCCACGATATTTTTTTCTTGAAATGACAATAAATAGAATACAAAAGGAGATATTTGAAAAGCTAAGCTAAAAAAAATCTCCTCTTAAATTATTTTTAAGAGGAGATGACAGATTGAAAAAACTGATTATGAATATTACAAACCAAAAGTATCAGCAACTGCTTTACAAACTACTTTTCCATTTACTATATTAAGTCCTTTTCGTAAATCTTCATGTTTTTTACAAGCTTCTTCCCAACCCATATTCGCCAAAATAACGGCATAGGGTAAAGTCGCATTAGTCAATGCAAGGGTTGAAGTAAACGGTACTGCACCCGGAATATTTGCAACACAATAGTGTAAAATTCCATCTACAGTATAAACGGGAGCGGCATGAGTTGTAGGATGTGATGTTTCAAAACAACCACCCTGGTCGATTGCCACATCGACTAATACAGAACCCGGTTGCATAAGTTTAAGCATTTCACGGGTAATCAAATGGGGTGCTTTAGCTCCCGGTATAAGTACAGCACCAATGACTAAGTCGGTTTGCGGAAGTAAATCTTCTATATTTGAAGTTGTAGACATCAAAGTGTCCACATTAGCAGGCATTATTTCGCTTAAATAACGTAAACGTGGTAAAGATATATCTGCAATCGTTACATGAGCACCTATTCCTGCAGCCATCAATGCAGCCTGAGTGCCAACAACTCCACCTCCTAATATCAATACATGAGCAGGTTTAACACCCGGTACACCACCCAGTAAAATGCCTTTCCCACCTTTCGGTTTTTCCAGACACCGGGCACCTTCCTGAATAGACATTCTCCCTGCGACTTCCGACATTGGAATTAATAACGGTAATGTATGATCTTCTTTTTCGACAGTTTCGTAAGCAAGACAAACTGCTCCGCTTTCCATCATGGCAAGCATAAGTTCTTTTTCGGACGCAAAATGAAAATAGGTAAAAACCAATTGATTTCGACGAATTAATTTGTATTCGCATTGAATAGGTTCTTTTACTTTCATAATCATATCGGCTATTTCAAAAACCTCATTGGGAGTTAAGAGAATTTTTGCTCCTGATTTGATGTATTGTTCATTACTGAACCCGCTATTTTCGCCGGCATGTGTTTCGACAAATACTTCATGACCATTTTGAATGAGCGTTTTTGTACCGCCCGGTGTTAAAGCAACGCGGCTTTCATTGTTTTTGATTTCTTTTGGGATTCCAATTTTCATTTTCGTATTATTTTAAAAAATTGTTGGTAAAATCTGTTTTTTCAATTCAGGGGTATAGAAGTTCATGCGTTCAATTGTACGCTCAAATTGAATTAAACACTGTAAAAATACAGGATTAATTTCAAATTGTAATACTAAATTGATAAAAATTAATTGAAAGTGCAGTAAGTTTATATAATCGCCTATTTAATAGGTATTAAAAGCCTGTTTAAACTGAAATATATAACATTCAATTTGAGCAAATAATGTGAATAATTAGAATAAAAATGATCATTATTTAGCTAAAATGAAACAAATAAATATATGGCTCTTACAAATTGAAAGTGCCTGCTTTTTTTGTTGAATGAAGAAAAAAATAAATGAACTTGGAAGATTTGATGTCTAAAATACAATTTTAAAAAAAAGTTTTTTCCCCTGTTTTCTGCAAACTTTTTTAGTTTCTAAATTATGTTTTCAGAACAGATAGTGAATTCTTGTGAATGTAAACAGAAGGATAAATTCATCCTTTCATATTACACGTTAATAATTAGTTTTGTTGGTCTTTAAATTGGCGAGGATTTTACTTACTCCCTCTCCTTTTGGAGAGGGTTGGAATGAGTTATGAATGTTGAAAGTAGAACATTCTATTATTTATACATATTAGCACAAGTAATTTAGCTGTCATCAAAGTTAAACTACATTGATACTAATATGTTTATTTTTTCAAAAGTTGAAATGTCTTATATTGCAGATTACCTTTAAATTTTACCAGATAGACCCCTGTAGCTAAACCTGGCAGATTGATTACGACATCCTGTGCAATTGAAACATCTCCAATCTGGCTTTTGTAAACTTGTTGGCCGTTTAAATTATAAACTGTCAGCTGAACATTTGAATCTATTTTCCCGAATAAAACATTAAATGATCCGGCTGTAGGATTTGGAAAAATCAAACAGTTATCATTTGATGCCTCAATTCTTTGTAAAAGTGCAAGTTTCAGACATGCTTGTATACCATTCCAGGCATCAATCTTTCCATACCCCCATGAATTGCTTCCGCCTGAAGGTATTGTTCCTGTATAAGTGTCAGAGATCGATGTTTGCTGTAAAATTGATCGAACATCATCAGGTGATAAGTCATTTTTAGCTTCCAGCCAGGTGGCTAAAATTCCCGTTACCATAGGAGTTGCCATAGAAGTGCCTTGTAATTGACCATAGTAGTAATTTTGACCGTTTACAGTACTCTTTTTGATAATATAACTCGAATAATTCGGATCGTTGATAATAGCATTGGAATAAGAAGAAACTACCAAAGATCCGGGTGCTGTAATATCAGGTTTTGTTCTTCCATCAATTGTAGGACCTGTGCTGGAAAAACTGGCTAACTGATTCAGTGTTTCATATGAACGATAAGATTGGTTTAATGTATTTGTAAACGTTGTTTTAGAGACATAAGCACCGACTGAAATAATTTGCTTCCCGGTTCCTCCGATTTCACTAATAGAATTGGTTGAATTTCCGTCTGTCCATCCATTTATTTTGTTTCCAATAAAATAAGAATAAAAATCATCAGCCCATGCATTTACCGTTCCACTTTGAGCAGTAAGAATAATTCCAATAGAATTTCCTGAATTAATACTGGTCATATCAGAACCAACAAATGCATTTGGTTTGTTGTTTAAAGGATCCGTTTCAGTAAATATCTGAATATTTCCAACTGCCCCATTTACTGAAGTTAGATTATAAGAATTATTGGTTGAAGTTCCGGCATTAAAAGTGGGTGTTGTATAAATTTCAGTTCCTGTATTTATGTTGTAAACAACCACCCGAATGGAATATGTTTTATTTACTTCCCCCCAAATATCTGTTAATCCGATTAATTTTGTGGTATCATAATAATTGAAAAAAGTTTTTAATGTTGAATTGGTTGGAGTAAAAGTTTGTGAAATATGCATACTATCTGTACCTTCGTTTCCGACAGCACCCACTAATAATCTGCCTTTCCCCTGAAGTGCATCGCTTACCTGATCAAATGCAGAAGTCCCGTCATGTGGACCAATTTGAGTTCCCAGACTCATATTCACCACACAGGGTTCATTTACACTTGTAGCATAATCGTATAAGTATTTAATGCCATCCGATATACTAACATTATCGGTTGTTGAATCATTGAGGTTATAACTGACTAAAGCAATATCTGCTGCAGTGGCAACTCCATAATAAATATTATTGTTGTTCTTATCCGACCCGGCAGCAATACCGGTGACATGTGTTCCATGTGTTTCAGTCCGATTATCATACCGTGCATTGAGAATGGCAGTTTGAGTAGTATATTCTGTTCCATATGAAAAACTGGCTGGTGGTGTTCCTGTTATATTCTGATCCCAAACTCTTTTTATCCTCAACGTAGTTCCGGTAGAATCAAAAAAATTAATATGCCCGTATTCAATGCCACTATCGATTATTCCTACTACGACATTCTTTCCCAGAAAAGGACTTGGTAAATTAGTTCCGGACTGTACCTTATCAACATTGGTAGCAGTTCTGGCTTTATCCATTTTGCGATGAACAGGCAACCCAATTTGTAAATTTTTGACATCGGGAAGCATTGCAATTTTTTCAATACTATCAACTTCAACCTGTGCCGTAATGATTGAAGGTAAAATAATGTTGATTTTAACCCCATTTGCTCTTAAAACATCAAGATTTGCATTTTCTTTCAGCAGAATAAATGCATTCACATAATTCTTGTTATTGATTTTTCTAACAGAAAAACGACTCTGAATTTTTTTTATGCCTGAAGAATCTACTGCTTTTCCGTTGTAAGTAGTCAGTAAATGTGCAGTAAAGGGAGAAATTTTACCTGCTTTGAATGATTGTGAAAAGAGGTAAAGAGGTAAAAATAATAACAAAGTGAATATAATTCTTTTTATCATTTAAAAATTCTTTTAATGCAAATGGTTTGTATTTAATAGTTTAAATCTGATTGATAAAAAAGTATTGTACAAATTAAAGAAAATTAATCTGCTAATTTAAAAATTTCATCCAATGAATAGATGGAAGACACTTTTACTTTTACAGCCTTTATCATGGCACTCGCAACAGTAAAAGCATGAATAGGTTTATAACGTTTAAATAGCCCCAATTTGTTTAATCCATCCATAATTATTATTCCGATTTTTTCACTCCTGCGGTTATGAATCCGATTACCGGTTAATTGACCCGGTTGAAGAATAATAACTGTTTTAAAAGGTAAACTTTGAACAGCAAATTCAAGTTCACCTTTCATTTTTAAATAAAAATTTTTAGAGGTCGGATTTGCTCCGGCTGAGGAAACCAATACATAGCTTGAAACACCATTATTTGCAGCAATTTTTGCAACTGTAAATTGATAGTTAAAATCAACGTCATATTGTGCTTTTTTCGTTTTAACCTGTGCCATTGTTGTTCCCATAGTGGAAAACAGAACATCACCGGTCACATAGTTTTTCCATGTTTCAGGTTCGTCAAAGTTAATTATGTATTCAGTAAGTTTAGGGTTTGAAACTCCACTCTTTCGTCGAACCAAAGTCACTATTTCCGAAAAATCCTCATTCCCGATTAATAATTGAATAAGTTGTGTTCCTACCATTCCTGTTGCACCTATTACAATCGCTTTTTTCATATTTTTTCAGGAGTAATTTGTATCATTTTTTAATTTCAACGTATGAAAACTGCATTTATAATTTTATTCTTAATGCAGTTTAAATGTTCATGAAGTCTTAATTCTTATATGATTCAATTCAGTTTCATCAATATGAATATCTCTAAAACCTAAGAAATATAAAACCCCGTCAAGTCCGATTGTTGAAATTGATTGTTGAGCATTTGCTATCACTTTCGGTTTAGCATGAAAAGCAATTCCTAAACCGGCGATATTCAACATGGGTAAATCATTCGCCCCATCGCCTACTGCTATAACCTGTTCCAGATCAATTTTTTCGACTTGTGCTATCAGTTTAAGTAATTCTGCTTTACGTTTTCCATCAACAATATCACCCAGGTATTTACCTGTTAATTTACCATCTATTATCTCCAGTTCATTTGCATAAACATAATCAACATCAAATAATTTCTTTAGATAATTTCCATAATATGTAAATCCTCCTGAAAGAATAGCAATTTTGAAACCTATCTTTTTTAGAATTGATATCAATCTTTCAGCTCCTTCCATAATTGGTAAATGTTGAGCTATATCTTTCAAAACTGTTTCATCGAGACCTTTTAAAAGAGCTACACGTTGTTTAAAACTTTCAGAAAAATCTATTTCTCCTCTCATTGCCGATTCTGTTATAGCTCTGACTTCATTTCCTACACCTGCTCTGTCAGCTAATTCATCAATAACTTCTGTTTTTATCAAGGTAGAATCCATATCAAAACAAATTAACCTACGACTCCGGCGATACATATCATCTTTTTGAAATGAAATATCTATTCCCAATTCCGAAGTATATTGCATAAATTGCGAGGAAAGTGCATTTTTATTTAACAAAGTTCCCCTGACAGATAATTCAATGCACGAACGAATTGAATTTTCATCATCAATTTCCATAGATGGTCTACCTGTCAACCGAATGATAGAATCAATATTTAAATTCTGCTCAGAAACTGTCTTTGTAACCATGGATAATTGTTTGGCTGTAATTACTTTTCCAAGAAGAGTTACAATATAGCGGCTTTTCCCCTGACGATCTACCCAGTTCTCATATCGTTCGATGGAGACTGGAGAAAAACGTACGTTTACATTTAATTCGGAACATTTAAAAAGAACTTCTTTTAATATGTTTCCTGATTCCGATTCGTTAGATACCTTGAAAAGTATCCCCAACGAAAGAGTATGATGAATATCTGCCTGTCCAATATCCAGAATGGTTGCATTATAGTTTCCTAAAATTTCGGTGATTGCCGAAGTTACTCCCGGTTTATCATCTCCTGAAATGTTTATTAGAATTATTTCACTGTTTGGCATATGTTAGTTTATTGTTTATTGTTTATAGTTTATTGTTCCGCGTTCCGTGTTTAATGCGATGATTCTGTTTTGGTTGATCCCGTAAACGGGACGTCTCTTCGTTTCGGTGGTTGAATCAATAATGGTGAAACTTAACGGCTATTGATAAATTGTAAATTGTAAATGAATAAATTGTAAATGTCTTTATTTTCTGTTTTGATATTTCTCAAAGGTACTTAATGTGTTCTGCACATATTTAGCGGTCTCTTTTCCACGATAGTAGCCGTATTTTACAACAGGATCATTATAAAAATACGGATCGTTTTTTTTGAGTAAGAAATATTCAACCTGATTATACCAGATATGAGGATTTTTACCGAATTTTTTTGCTAATGCCATTGCATCAAGAATATGAGCGGGTCCGGAATTGTAAGCCGCCAAAATAAACTTAATACGTTCTTCTTTATTCTGAATCTGTCGGAATGACAGATTTAAACTCTTAATGTATTGAACGCTTGCTTCTATATTCATTTCCGGATCCAACACCGTATTTTTATCCAATCCGAAAACTAATGCTGTTCGCGGCATTAATTGCATAATACCGGCTGCTCCTGACCATGATTCATTTGTAGGATCAAACCGGGATTCATGAAATGCTAATGCTGCTAATAATCGCCAATCCCAATTGATACCAGGTGCATATTTTTTAAAAAAGCGATCGAAGGGTGATATTGAGCCCTTTGGTATTTTTACCTTTCGCAATGCAAAGTAAGGACTTTTTTCCCAATATTTGTCGAAAAGTGTGGATTGAATTTGTTGGGTAACCCCTGATTTTTCCCATTTATTTATAGCTTTTTTCAAATTGCGGCTGTTTTTGCGAATTAACCAGCCATTGTGTTGATCAAATCCAACCGACATATGACAGTCGAGTGTTTTACTGTAGGATTTGTGGAGTAAAGCTACATTGTGATAAGCAATGGTATAATTTATTTTATGTTCTGCAACCATATCAATTAAATCATCATTTGAAATAGAATCATCTGCTATTACAATGTTGATTGTTCCTCCTATTTCATCATTTAAGGCTTGCAAACGATCATAAAAAATACTGTTCTCTTTTACATACACACTTTTACCGGCTAACCCGGTTACATCCGTAAGATCATTTGTCCCGGTACTTTGAACTAAAACCTGATAAGATTCTGATTGTGGAAGTACAAAATTAAAATTTCTTTTAAAAGCTTTTGTTTCAATAACATTATATGCTACAACATCAACTTTATTATCCTGAAGCCATTGTGCCATTTCATTTTCGGATGTTGCTATACTGATTTCAAGATTTAAATGCAAATAGTTGGCAAGATTCTCAACCATTTCATAATCAAATCCCATCAATTCATCCCTAAACAGGAAATATGAAGTGGAACCATACATTGTTGCGACTCTTAAGGTATCGGATTTTATGATCTCTTTTAAATCATTTGATTTAGAGTACGACAATCTTTCTGATTTTTTTTGTACGCACGAAGCGAATAAAAAAATACATAATATCCCGAGATTGAATGCGTACCTGATTTTCATAGTCTCTTAGATAAATTGGATATTCTCACTTTTTATTAAATCTAAACCATTCAATCTTAAAAAAACCTGTGCGGTAGCAAGTACATCTTTTTGACAATAAAGACTAATTCTGTCAATATTGTTTTCATTATAAAAAACATATGCTACCTGACTTCCATCAATATCATCTTTTGGAGTTGGAATTCCGAAAACTGCAGTTAAAAGTTTTAAAGCTGTGTAATTTTTATAATCACCGAATTTCCACAATTCCATAGTATCTATAAAAGTGATTTCCCAGGGTTTTTTGCCTGAAATCCGGAAAATGGGAGGTAATTCCAATCCATTAATCAGAATGCGTCGGCATATAAATGGAATATCAAACTCTTTAATATTATGACCGCAAAGTGTCTGCTCTTTCGTTGTGCAGAATTTGATTATTAGTTGAATGAAATTTGATAACAAAAGCTTTTCATCGTCCCCGGAAAAAGATTTTGTACGAAAATTCATCTCGTTTCCTTGAAAATGTATGAACCCTACAGAGATACAAACAATTTTTCCGAATTCGGAATATATACCGGCACTGGTATTAAAAGCCTCTGCTGCAGAAGTATGTTCATCATATTTTTCAGGCATTCGTTTTTGTATAATCGCAAACTTATCTTCCCATAAATGAATTAATTCACCGGGCAGTTCTGAAAAATCCGAAGTGAGAGGAACTGTTTCAATATCGAGAAACATAATTTTCTGTAGTTCGTTTTGCTGCATATATTTCTGTTTACAATCATCATTTTCTTCCCTTAATGCTTATCAAAAGTGTTCAACTATTACTTTACTGTTAACTCCTTTCTCAAGATTATTTTCAATATATTTAGTAAGTATGTCAATGGCAATATGGTTATTCCCTCCTTGTGGAATGATTAAATCGGCGAATCTCTTCGAAGGTTCTATAAATTGCAGATGCATTGGTTTTACAGTACGTTCATATCGTTCCATAACTTTGTTTATTGATCGCCCACGTTCAATAATATCTCTGTTAATTACGCGTATTAACCTGTCATCAGCATCTGCATCAACAAATACTTTCAAATCCATCATTTCTCTTAATTCAGGGTTTGTAAGTACTAAAATACCTTCCACTATAATGACATGGCAAGGCTTTACCGTAATTGTTTCGCTGGACCTGGTACAAGTCAGATAAGAGTAAACGGGTTGTTCAATAGTTTTACCCTTTTTAAGCTCTTTCAGATGTCCTACCAACAACTCAAATTCAATAGAATCGGGATGATCAAAATTTATTTCTAAACGCTTTTCAAGTGGTAAATGACTACTATCACGGTAATATGAATCCTGGGGAAGAATTACTACTTCACCCATAGGTAAACGCTCTATGATTTTACGTACAACTGTCGTTTTTCCAGAACCTGTTCCACCCGCAATTCCAATAATTAGCATATTCTTATTTTTAGTTTTAGAGCACTAAAGTAAGAATTTATTTTTTTTTAATTCTCTTTGTTCACTATTATTTTTGATCTCTAAAATTGTATGTTTTATAAAAAGCTGATAATTAATATAATGAAATTATTGTCATCGTTTTTATTTATATTCTAACTCATCAAAAAATGAATAAATATTGTGTTTAAGACAATATCAGGACTCACAAATGTGCTAATTTGTTGTATATTTGTACACTGAATTTCCATAAACTATTATTTTATGATTAAATCATCGTCATTTTTTCAATTCCGTTTCTTTAAATTTTATTTAATATTCGGATGCTTTACATTTTTAAATCTTTCGGCAACTGAATATAACATCATACCATATCCACAACAATTAATACCTGAATTGGGTTCATTTACCTTCAATAAACGAACAAAAGTGGAATGTTTATCAACACAACCTGAAGTCATCAAAATCGTACAACAATTTACGGATCAATTTAAACTTGTTTCAGGATTAAACCTGGTGTCACGTGATAATGCTTCAACTGATACTGTCAATTCAGTCATATTTCAATACTCAACCCCAATAGATAATCCTGAAGGGTATCGCTTAACCGTTTCCCCAAAAACAATCCGGATTGAAGCCAATGCCGCAAATGGGTTCTTTTATGCGCTTCAAACCCTTTATCAGTTATTACCTGCAGAGATTTACGGAAACAAACAGGTTACAGGGATAAACTGGTTGACACCCTCAGTACGCATTACCGACTTTCCCCGGTTTGGATATCGCGGTTTACATCTTGATGTTTGCAGGCACTTTTTCCCTGTTGAATTTATTAAAAAATATATCAATGCCATGGCTATTCATAAATTCAATACTTTTCACTGGCATTTGACAGATGATCAGGGTTGGCGTATCGAGATAAAAAAATATCCCCGGCTTACTGAAGTAGGATCCCATCGTGACGAAACATTGGTAGGCTATTATTACGACCGTTTTCCACAGTTGTATGATGGAAAACCATATAGCGGATTCTATACTCAGGATGAAGCGCGTGAAATTGTTGCCTATGCCAAAGAGAGGTTTATTACTATTATTCCTGAAATTGAATTGCCGGGTCATGCCCAGGCAGCTATTGCTGCTTATCCTTTCCTTTCATGTAATCCTGATTCCACCATCAAAGTGGCTACAAAATGGGGTGTTTTTAACGAAGTCTATTGTCCGGGGGATACTACTTTTAAATTTCTGGAAGATGTACTGACAGAAGTTATGGACATTTTCCCGGGTAAATATATTCATATTGGTGGTGACGAATGCCCAAAAGATCAATGGAAAGCAAGTTCCGAATGTCAGGCAATGATTAAAAGCCTGAATTTAAAAGATGAAAATGGACTTCAAAGTTATTTTGTCCATCGAATAGAACAGTTTTTAAATTCTAAAGGTCGTAAAATTATTGGCTGGGATGAAATACTGGACGGCGGATTGGACCCGAATGCTACAGTGATGTCATGGAGAGGTATCCAGGGTGGAATTACTGCAGCAAAGGCTGGCAATGATGTCATTATGACACCCGGTGAATATTGTTATTTCGATCATTGCCAGTCCGATCAGGCAACAGAACCTTTGTCAATAGGTGGATATTTACCCCTGCAAACGGTTTATAAGTATGAACCTGTTCCGGCTGAACTATCATCAGATGAAGCAAAGCACGTACTGGGTGCTCAGGCAAATGTTTGGTGTGAGTATTTGCCCGACTCTAAAAGTGTGGAATATATGGTTTATCCTCGTCTTTCGGCTATGGCTGAGGTTTTGTGGGGTAGCAAAACAAACAGAAACTGGGATTTATTCCGGAAACGTTTGCCAATCCAATTTAAACGGTATGAACAATTAGACATTAATGCCTGCAGGGCTTTTTTTGATGTACAGTTTAAATCAGGTATTACCGCTGAAAAGAAATTACTTATTTCGCTTTCATGCGATTGTCCGGATGCTCAAATCAGATATACAATAAATGGGATAACTGTGTTGTATAAAAATCCGTTTTACTTACCTCAATCTGCTGAAGTTACCGCAAGTGCACTGATTGATGGAAAGCAAAAGGGAAAAACGATTACAAAACCATTTATAGTAAGTAAAATCACAGGATTGACTTATACACAAAGCATGAAGAGTGGCTGGTATGATGGTGGAAATGCGATTGCTTTGACAGATGGAATACCGGGTAATGAAAAAGATTTCGCTCAATGGGTCGGCTTTGGCAAAGGAAAAGATGTAGAAGTTTTGGTCGATTTACAATCGGTTCGGAAAATTGAACGCTTTATGGTGGGAATGCTTAATGCACCGGCCATGTGTGCACAAATTTCACCGGATATTAAATTATTCGGTTCTACAGATGGTGTTACTTATAAATTATTAGCCGAGAAACACCTTATTGCTCCAACAGCACCAACCTGTGTTATTGTTCGTCCCGAAATTACTTTCCCGGTTACTGATGTGCGTTATTTGAAAATTCAACTCAAAAATCCGGATTATTGCCCTTCAGGAAAACTTGAAGGAACTGAATGCGGTAGCATGTTTTTGGATGAAATAGGGGCGTGGTAATCAGATTGGAATTATTCTGTCACATTTTACTGAACCGGTTTTTTCTACGAATAACCCCTGATAAGTATAAAAAAAATTAGCTCTTTTCTAAGCAAATTGGGCTAAAATATTGTTATCTATATATCGAAAGCCAGTTCTGTATTATACTATAAAAAAGTCATTACTAATTAAATCAATTCAACATGAAGTGTGTATATTTGCAATTTAATATTTAATATTCAAATCATTATGTACTTAGTGTCTGAACGAAAACCCCTTTTTTTTTTGATTTTCGTAATATTTCGTAAACTTGGATCTTACAGTTTCTCGTAAAAGTGCTATTAAATTTGATTCAATCGACCTAAAAAATCGAAAATATAAACATGTATTCACATATATAAACATATACACGTGTTTTATTTATAAACAAGATGGACTTCTCCCATGTTAGTTTTATTCAATGCAGATTATCAATTAGTTAAGCCGATTTCTTTTCTGATTGTCGGTCTTTCTCTAACAAAAATTCGCCAATACGCTTTAAATTGTAAGCAATAACCCCTAAACCAACATATTTTTCAAAACCAGTATATCCTTTGTCCTTACATCGATCCAGCCCACGGTGCTCTGCTTCATTTATATTTGATTCAATAGCACTGTGTCCGTAGCGAGTCTTACAAAAAATTGGTGCTGATTCTATTTCTCTTTCAGCAATCGATAATTTTCCTTTTTTTGGAATTACAACCATTGGTATAAATTCAGCTATAAGATCTCTATTTTCTTTTTTGAAATATCCCTTATCCGCACTTAAACTCTGTATTTTATATTTTGCAATCAACCTGTCAACCAATGGAATCAACATGTCAACATCTGCTGTGTGATTTGATATTTCCCAATCGATAATCAAATGAAATTGGTCGGTTGTAAAGTTGACTCGTTTACCCAGTTCTACTGTTGGACGCATTTTGCCTTTTGTAATCCATTCAGTATAGGTTTCAAAAATTGAAAAGATTTTCTCTTCTGCAGGAATCTTTTCTTTAAGAATTAATCGTCTATGAACCAAATCTATATGCTTAATCATCATACTTTGAAAATAACATAAATTGAGCAAAATGGACTCTTGTTTGGCGTAATTAAATTCAGTTTCCATTACAAAAGTTTCTATCTTTTGTGCCAGATTACGTGCTACTTCCAAATAAGCATTCGTTGCCTTTTCTACTCTTTCTTCTTTTCCTTTTGCAGAGGAAGCCTGTGTTCTAGAAAGAATCAATGATTTGGTTTTTAATTCTTTACGCCATTTATTTCTTTTTCTCCATCCTTCCAGCATAGGCTCATTAAAAAGCAGCTTACCAATCATATCAAGGCTTTTGCGTGAACTATCCCACAAAAGGTTATAATCGGTTGGAAAATGAACATTTGATTCTAAAACATAACTATCGACTTTGACAAGTAATAGATCCGTCTCTTTTTTTTTTAATAATCCATGTCCCATTTGTACTAACACATCATTAATCCCCTTGAGTGTTTCATCATCTAATAATGTAACATTATCTTTAATAGTCTGTAATGAAATATCATCATCATCAACAAAGGCATCGCAATAACCAATCATTTTACGCAACAAACTATCTGAATTAGCCAGGTAGTGCAATCTGTCGTAATCAGTTCCAAGACACATCCGGGCCCCGGCCAATACAAAAATAGTCCAAAGATTCATGCCTGGACGACCATTTTTACTATCTTTTTTGCATACTGCCTTTTCAACTAAATCAAAAATCTCTGTACTTATTTCAGAATTATTGTAAATTTCTTGGACTGCACGCAAATAAGGAGGAAACTCATCACGACTTTTTGTAGGTATCTTTATTTCTGAAATTGGTATACTTCCAATACGTAATTGGGCATCGAATCTTTCTCTCATGGTTGAATCTTTAGCGGTTTTAATCTATTTCTCATCAAAGATAATCAATATTCGCCTATTATTCAAGCATTTGACAAACTATTTTCAATAAATATAAAAATTATTCAACTAATAATTCAGGTTGTATTTTGTTGATTGTCTATTAGTTAGATAATTTCCGTTCAGACACTACTTAGATAAGTATACAAAAGAGATAAATATCTTATGTCTTCAAAATAAGGTTAAATCATTATATGTTTTTGGTTCGGTTTTGACGAACAGGTTTACGGAAAAAAAGTGATATTGATTTAGTAGTTGATATTGATTCTATCGATCCGTTTGAATATGCCAATAACTACTTTAATCTAAAGTTTGCATTGCAAGACCTGATTAAACGACCAATAGATTTGCTCGAAAATAGAGCAATAAAGAATCCTTACATACTCGAAAATATAAACAGTTCAAAATTACTTATTTATGGTAGACAATAAGCAATTTGACATGTTTGCATGTTTAAATGATATTGAACAATCCATTCAGGAAATATATGAGTTCTTACCTGAAGTACGAAACTTCTTAGTATTTCAAAAGGATTTAAAAACACGAAAAGCAGTGGAACGAAATATCGAAATTATTGGAGAAGCAATGGATAGATTACTAAAAGCTAATCCTGAAATACAAATCACAGATTCACGTAAAATCGTAGATACCCGTAATCGAATTATTTATGGTTACGATAGCGTTTCCGAAGATGTTATATGGTTAATTGCAAATAAATATTTACCGGTTTTAGAAGAAGAAATTAATCGGATTTTAAAATAATTACTTGTTAATACACAAAAGAAAAATCTCCGTACAACCTAAGTTGTCCGGAGATTTTTCTTTCAAAACCTTTAGTCGTCGAAGACACTAAAGCGTTTTATGTTTCATTTTAAACAATCAAAAAAGCCTTGTCCGCTTTGATGTTTGTCCGGTGAGAATTACATCATTCCACCCATTCCGCCACCGCCCATAGGCATTTGTGGAGCAGGATTCTCTTCTTTCTTTTCAGTGATGACACATTCGGTAGTCAGGAACATACCGGCAATCGAAGCGGCATTTTCAAGGGCTACACGACATACTTTAGCGGGATCAACTACACCTGCTGCAAAGAAATTCTCATAAACTTCTGTATAAGCGTTGTATCCGAAATCATCTTTACCTTCACGAACTTTCTGAACAATGACAGCACCTTCTTTACCTGCATTGGCTACAATCTGGCGAAGTGGTTCTTCAATGGCACGTTTGATAATTTCAATTCCGGTTGCTTCGTCTTCATTTGCCGATTTCAAATTTTCAAGTAAAGAAATTGCACGAATATAAGCAACACCACCACCGGGTACTATTCCTTCTTCAATAGCTGCACGTGTTGCACTTAATGCATCATCCACACGGTCTTTCTTTTCTTTCATTTCTATTTCAGAAGCTGCTCCGACATACAATACAGCTACTCCACCTGACAATTTAGCCAAACGTTCCTGTAGTTTCTCGCGATCGTAATCGGAAGTTGTAATGGCAATCTGAGCTTTGATCTGAGCAACACGGGCTGCAATTCCTTCTTTTGTACCTGCACCGTTTACTAATACTGTATTGTCTTTGTTTACTGTCACTTTTTCAGCTGTTCCCATCATTTCGAGGGTTGCCTGTTCCAGTTTAATCCCTTTTTCATCAGAAATAACAACTCCACCTGTCAGGATGGCAATGTCTTCAAGCATTTCTTTACGACGATCACCAAATCCCGGAGCTTTCACTGCGCAAATTTTTAATGATCCGCGTAAACGGTTCACAACAAGGGTTGTTAACGCTTCGCTGTCAACATCTTCTGCTATAATCAATAACGGACGACCTGATTGAACTGCAGGTTCCAGAACAGGAAGCAATTCTTTAAGGTTGGATATTTTTTTGTCGTAAATCAGGATATATGGTTTTTCCATTTCCACTTCCATCTTTTCTGTATTGGTAACGAAATACGCCGAAATATAACCACGGTCGAATTGCATACCTTCTACTACTTCAATGCTGGTGTCGGTACCCTTGGCTTCTTCAATGGTGATAACACCATCTTTTGAAACTTTACGCATTGCATCAGCAATCAGTTTTCCGATAGTAGTATCGTTATTAGCCGAAATAGAAGCAACCTGTTCAATTTGTGCATAATTGTCACCTACTGCTTTTGATTGAGCAGCGATACTTTTCACAACTTCAGCAACAGCCTTATCGATACCACGTTTCAAATCCATTGGATTTGCACCTGCAGCAACATTTTTCATTCCTACATTTACAATCGATTGAGCCAACACTGTAGCAGTTGTTGTACCATCACCGGCATCATCACCTGTTTTAGAAGCAACTTCTTTTACTAATTGAGCGCCTAAATTCTGGAATGGATCTTCCAGATCAATTTCTTTTGCAACTGTTACACCATCTTTGGTGATGGAAGGTGCACCGAATTTCTTTTCGATAATCACATTACGACCCTTAGGCCCCAGTGTTACTTTTACTGCATTTGCCAATTGATCAACCCCTTTTTTAAGCAGGTCGCGGGCTTCAATATTAAATAAAATTTCTTTTGACATAATAGTTTATTATTAGCCCCCTAACCCCCAAAGGGGGAATAAAGAGCAGGTTGTTTTGTATTGTTGAATTTTGTTTAAGTCCCCCTTGGGGGATTTAGGGGGCTTTAGATGATAGCTAAAATATCAGATTGTTTCATAATCAAATATTTCTCACCTTCCCATTCAAGTTCGGTTCCGGCATATTTCCCGAATAATACATTGTTGCCAACAACGACAACCATTTCTTCGTCTTTCGTTCCCTTACCTACGGCCAGTACTTCACCTTTCAGGGGTTTCTCTTTTGCTGAATCCGGAATAATAATTCCACTGATTGTTTTTTCTTCTGCTGCGGCTGGTTTTATCAACACGCGATCAGCTAATGGTTTAATATTCATGTTTTTTTAATTTAAAATGATTTATTAATTTGACTATATTAGTTTATTCAATAGATATGCGGAAAAGAATCGTAAAGTCGATACTTTGCTTAACAGATTTTATGCCAATGAGGTTTAGTGACAGTTATGGCATGAATTCAGGTGCTTTTTACTGATAAAATTTCAAGCGCTGACATCTTGTCATTTAGTTGTCGATGTTTCGCACATGAAAAGGAGTTTGTAAATATCATATAGCCGTAGGGAGGGGGAAGGATTGAAAAGTTTAGCATACAGATAGGGTTTAAGTATCCTGAATGCAAAGGAAAAAACACTTGTAAGTCCTGATTTATAAATTCTGACAAACGATTTTAGCAGTTTTGATTCATCAACCAAAAAAGGATAATTTTCAGTTCTGTACAACAGATATAAATTACGTGTACCTTCTTCTGTCTTTCGGATAAATGTTTCATTATCGTCCAGTCCTTTATGGATAAGGGGATTTTCGATATGGATAAACCGACACCCCAATTCATGCAATTGATGACCGAATAGGGTATCTTCATGTCCGTAACCACGAATACATTCATCAAAACGGATTTTTTGAAAAAGTGATTTAGATATCAGAAAATTAAAAGTTGCAAAATTATGATAGGTATTTTCATTATTTCTTACTAATGCTGTCCGGGCTTCCCGTTGCCTGCCGTAAGCAAGGCGCAAACTGTAACTTGGATCATTTTCTTTTGGGTCATATATTGTTCCGCCAATAACCACACATTCTTTATTACAGAATGCAACATATTTTTCAATAAAATGTATTGAAAATACTTCTGCATCACAATCTATAAAGAGCAAATGATTATATTTTGCCTCTTCGGCCAGTTTATTCCGCACTGCCGAACGACCAATATTTTCATTCAATATAATATGTCGGCAAAAATCCAGTTCATTTAAAGCATTATTTTCCTTTACATACAGTGTCGAACCATCTTCTATGACGATGATCTCAAAATCGACATCTGTATTCACTGCCTGTTGATGCAAATCTGTTACCAGGCGGGTAATATTGTAGTTGTATGTAGGGATTAAAATTGATAACATCTCAGTATATGAATATTAGAATGAATAGATAAAAAAAATGATAAAATAACAGAGTTTTAAATCAATAAATTTCAATAATCTTGTTATTGATTACCCCTATCAACACCTTTTCTTCCTTTTCCCAGCATAATTCTTCTTTGGCTTTAACTGTGTTTTGTTTAACTTTATTATAACGGTTTTCGTCACTGAAAATAGTTGTTATTACCGACGCAATATGTTTTGGATCGTGGTTATGTATGTAATAACCAATATCGTATTTATCGATAATTTGCTTTAACTCAATCAATCCGGATGATAATACCGGAATTCCGGAATGAATATAATCAAACAGTTTATTTGGCAATTCAAAATGGTAATTCAGGTTGGTATCTTTGTCTATGGCAAGCCCCAGGTCACTGTTCATGGTATATTGACGCAGCTCTGCAAAAGGCATCTTAGGCTTGAAAATTACTTTATCCTGCAGGTTATTCTTTTCTATAATTTTATGCAGTGTCGGAAAAACATCTCCGCTACCAACTACCAGAAGGACAGTATCATTCAGATATTGCATAGCCAATACTGCTTCTTCAGCACCTCTTTCCATATTAATTCCTGTTCCTTGTAAAATCAATATGTGCTTGTTCACAGGCAACCCTAATTCTGTCCTGGTTTTAAGTCTCTCCGGTGCAAAAGTGGGTGGTATATTCCGGCTGACATGAACAGTCTTGTTATATTTGCCTCCATAGAGTTTAGCGATGGATGAATTTACAGTAAGTATATCGGTGAGTTTAGGGAAAAAGTAATCTTCAATTTTTTTCCAGATAGTTTGGGTTAGTTTCCTGTTTACAAGTTCAGGTGTCTCTGTAAAATATTCGTGAGTGTCGTAAATTATTCTTTTGTTCCGGATTTTAGCTGCCAGATAAGCGGCAGGAAGAGTATCCAGATCGTTGGCAAATATCAGATCGACCTTTGTTGACATTAAATACAAAAACAACCGGATATTAAATTCAGCATAGAACTGAGGACCTTTACGAAACCATAATTTTTTACGTAAAGTAAAGTAAGTACGTTCCAATGGCACACTTTCAGGCAATAATCTTCCTGTTTCTTTTACCCAATAACCACATTTCCTGAGTGTCATGCAAGTCTTGTGTACACGTTGATCATTACTCAGGTCATTGGTAACACATACTACTGCTGTCTTTTGCATCGTAAATGGATATAGAACATATTCTACTGTTTTTCTATTTAAATCTAAAGTAATCAGATAATTAACAAATCAACCAACTAAATAAAGTGATGTTTCGTTTACTGAATCAACCAAATCATTATCCAGAAACACGGAACACGGAATACGGAACACGGAACACGGAACACGGAACACGGAACGCAGAACGCAGAACACAGAACACGGAACACGGAACACGGAACACGGAACACGGAACACGGAACACGGAACACGGAACGCAGAACACGGAACACGGAACACAGAACACGGAACCTTTCAACCTTCAACCAATCAATTTAGTCAACTTCACCACCATCATCTACCAGCTTTTTTGTCTTCAAATACTTGATGATATCCTGATAAAGTTTACGATGATAGGATTGGGTTGTATCTTCAACAGAGGTATTATGCCATAACAGAACTAATTCGCCATTCCAGCTTTCCACCATGTTAATCAACCGGATGCAGTACTCATATGCATCATGCGAATTCATATACATATACCTTTTATCACTTAAACTACTATCCATTATAGTGAGAGGATGCAAAGTCAGTGTGGTAAGTTGTTGCGTAACTGGATTAATCCATTTAACAGGACGACATGTCCCCAGACGAAATCCGGCCACATCGGCATATCCCAGTGTGAAATCATCCGTTATACCTACATTGATTAATGTTTGCATATCCTGAGGTTCACGTGTATCCAGATAATGATGCCGGTTATAAGTTGTTTTCTTTTTCGAAATCCGCTCCAGGTGTTTTTTCTCATCTGCAATTCTTGAAGGATATATTCCTGCTTCATAACTGGAATGTAGTCCGATAATAATATTTTTCTTTCGGCAAAGGCTTAAGAGTGATTGAAAATCCTGAATGTGATGCGTTATAAACGGTTTATCTTCTTTACGGTTACCACCGCCAACTTTAATAAAAACAATGGGTTCGCAGCGGTCAGATCCTAAAGCTTGTCTGACAGTGTTATCCAGTTTAAATAACCAGGGCAGGGTATACCAGGGATCATTTCTCAATCCGCCAAAATAGCTTTTTATAGCCATATTGCCTTCCTGAGGTCGTCTGATTCCACGTAAAATTCCACCCATAAAACCTCTGAAATTCCGGTAGTGTGACAGTTGATCTACATCGTGTGTAAGGTATATTTTTCGAATCTGTTTTAAAGGTTCTTCCACTTCACAACCTGCCGCACGAAGTTGAATCCGTAAGATTTTACTGTATTCTTCTACTAATGGTGAATCAATAAAACCTGCCCTGTAAGGAAGTGATTCTATTCCAGGAAAACGTCCATGCACATCTCTTACTTCAGGACGAACCATTTCTTCGTAACGGGTTATCAGAAAATAGGTACTGGCAATTAGATCGGAATGTAAAATCAGGATACCGTCAATTTGTTCTACTAATGGGCTTCCAAAAAGAATCGGCGCTTCTTCCCAAATTTGTAAAGGTAGTTGTGGCAGAGAGTTGGAAGTACCGTAAATCTCCGGTAAGAAAAAATTTGAGGGTATTATAACCAGTTTATACCGTTGAAACTCATTCGGATCATTGGTATAACCTACCTGTGAAATTATTTCATCTGAAATTTTTTCTCCTATTAAAAAACGGATGATATATTGTATAGAGTCGATCATTTTGAAAAATAATAGTGTGCTTTGGCAGAATTGTAATAAATTGTAATAAATGGTCTTATCTCAGTCTCTTTTTTTGTTCGTGTGTAAATGTTAGAACAACAGCTAATAATAGTCCCAAAAGCAGGTCCTTATTTGAAAGTAATCCAAAATATTCTTCTTCAGTCGGGATATGATGCGTTACTCTTCTTAATATAATTGCAAGAATTGTATATATTATAAATACACTTAACCCATAGAGTATAATCTTTACTTTTGGATGCATTGGAAATTTTTATTAATAGATTGATATATCATAAAATGAATAGAAAGTTTATTTTGATAAGTTTGCATTATAGCCCGGTATTATTTGTATTAAAACAGATTGGATTATAGCTATCCTGAATCTTATTTTAAGTGAATTCGAATCAAATCATCATCAATTATTATATGAATGCCAAAAGTAATCAATTTTTTCAAAACTATATTTACTGATTGAATAAATATACCTCATTAAATCTTAATAGTTAGTATGACAACTAAATTTATACCCCTAAACGACAAAACAAACCTCAAAAATACGAAGTGCTTTTGAGCTTTTCCTGTTAATGAAAAAAGTTTTTGTGTCTCGTTCCCCGAAGACAAAAAGTTTAGGATAGTTTGAAAGGTTTAGGATAGTTTGAAAAGTTTGAAAAGTTTGAAAGGTTTGAAAGGTTTGAAAGGTTTGAAAGGTTTGAAAGGTTTGAAAGTTTTCCGGGTTTCGCAGACTTTTATCTTTTGTCTTTGTTCTAGGCTCTTGGTTCTTGGTTCTTGGTTCTTGGTTCTTGGTTCTTTTGTCCCTTAGTCGCACTCCCACATCTAAAATTCACGTTTTCTGCAATCAACACCAAGTGGGAGGGCGACATTCAACCGATGTCGCCCTCCCACTTCTTGATAAACCAGTATAAAATTCTAAATCAGAAGTGGGAGTGCGACTAATTGACTTACAACAGAAACCTTTCAAACCCGGAACGCGAAACGCGGAACACTGAACTCGGAACGTTTTAACGGCAAAGTAGAATCTTCCCGCACCCGGCATGTTTCACCGGTTCAATAACTCCACCAAATCCTAAATTCCCAAATTCAATACCCATGCTTAAGAGTACCGTCACATCATCTGTTAGCAATGGGATTGCGTATTCATCAATCAGAACCGACAGTACATGAGCCGGCAGGATATCATTGGTCGAATGCCAGTCGCTCAGAATTGACTGTTTTTTCCCGTTCAACTCATCATTTACAGGTTGGTATTTATGCACGACCCCATCCGGATTATACATCATATCCGACACTATCCCCAGGCAAACTATCAACCTGAAATACGGAAGCCGCTGGATATTCTGCAAATCGGATGTGGTATTTATCCTTGGGATTGAAACTGTGGCCGAAAGTGTTTCACGGTTTAGTTCCGCCAACGGGGATACCTGGAGAATTGTAGCGATGGGATAGCTTTTGTTGAGATTATACCCTTCCATTTCCTGCTTACACTGCGAAAAGCGTAAAAACCGTTTCCCGATTTCAGTGACGGTGTCCAGTTTTAATATCTGTCTTCCCATTCCTGTCCATACCGGTGTCAGGTTGAAGTTCGACAGTCGGTACGTCTCACTGATAGCATGCCGCATGGATTGTGCAAATCTGACACAGCCCTGCCATTCAACCTTATGTTTCCTCAATTTTTCAAACCGTGGTCCATTTTGAATCGTCTCCTTGCTATACCACCCTTGGTACGCATAATCACTTTGTCGCTTCCGACACGGGTGTAAAATGATACACCCTTAATACTGCCGGTAATTTGTAGAAAATTTTTTACAATTGCCATAACTTTAGTTTTTAAAGATGAATAACTAATGATATATGAATTTGAAAATCAGACTTCGTTAAAAATTACGAATTAATGTAATTGAAACCCTTGATTAAGGGCAATTTCAAGATAAAATGCGATATAATTGGACACGGCACAATCTCATAAAGTTAATATACAAATAAAATAGCATATATGCAATAGCAAATATAAATTTTATTGATTATTTTTCAACTATCTTTGTAGTCAAATAATAAAGACTTATGGGTACATTGTTCGAG
>Ga0302269_1000344_pt1 | contig 29125 bp, 12 predicted proteins | sample III_Bog_E2_2_FD_194560 | JGI IMG/M metagenome (GOLD analysis project Ga0302269, IMG submission 194560) | Peat permafrost microbial communities from Stordalen Mire near Abisko, Sweden - III_Bog_E2_2 | ecosystem: Environmental > Terrestrial > Soil > Wetlands > Peat | place: Sweden: Abisko...
GTAAAAAAACTTTCAGTGGAGATTGTTTTATTCCCAAGTTGATCTTTAATGGAAACTGTTGCCTGTGGTCCGACTTCCCAACCTAAATGCGTGTTAAAGCTGACTTTTACCTCATCTGCCAGTTTAAAATTCTCTTTGGTTTCTATTCTGGTTTTCACACTTGCTATCTTTCCGACATTTAAATCTTTATCAGGAGTCACTTCAATGCTCAGTGTCGGCAATTCAAAAGGCTTTTCGGAAGCCAGTATCATGATCGATTCCGTTTTCAGTAATTTGTCTGCTTTGCTATAAAATTCAAAAGAAAGTTCCATATCTTCAATTCCTTTCGGTGATACTTTCAGTTGGTCCGCAAAATAGCCTTCTTTCGTAATGTTTTTGGAAAACAATATTTTATCGTTCAGCTTAACGGTTACTTTCTTTACATCTTTATCGGTATAAAGTTCAACAGGAATATTATCCGACATATAAATATCCTTGTTTTTAGGACTGATAATCAATGCTTTCATATAATCACGCATGGCAAACCAAACAGGCCGCGGCGAACCGAATTTATCATTCAAATCGCTGTATCCCCAGAATCCAAACCATTCTTCCGGTTGACCGGCATTGTGGTAATTTTCATCACCGCCTTTCCACCACCCATCGGCATAATAAAACGGACACATGCCCACAGCTCCGGCATCCAACAAGTCGCGGTAATTGCTGATGAGCCCTTCACTTTGCTGAGTGAGCGTATTACCACCGTAACGACCGGAACCTTTGTGTGAAACAGAATAGCCAAACTCGGTAGTAATAAAAGGTTTTTTCAATCCGTTTAGTTCAACAAGTCCTTTGATATAATCTTTAAAACCCATCGTGGCGGTCTGTGCCTCAGAATGATCATAACAATTATACGCATAGACATCAAATATATTCTCGTCAATATAATCACTGATCATGGCATTTGCTGAAATGGTGACCGGGATTCCGGAATGTTCTTTGTGAATAATATCAGTCAATCGTTTCATCAAACTGACAAATGCCTTTCCTGTAACTGCATGAACATGATCAGTCTGAGGTTCATTCAGAATCAGATACGTAATGATGCAATCATATTTCTTTGCATAACTCATAACCTGCAAAAGTTTAGCTTCACATTCATTGACAAATGCCGGATCAGCGTAATCCTTATCAGGGCTGATATCGATACCCATTATCAACTTTAAACCCGAATTCTGAACAAGTTTTAATTGATTTTCTGTTAGTTGACTCCAGGTTCGAATACAGTTATACCCACCTTCTTTAATCACTTTCAAATCAAATTTCATCAGGTCAGGATAATCTGCCCTCACACCTTTATAAGGATTTTGTCCCGGACGGGCACCAATTTCATAACCAATAGCTTTGATGAAAAATTTTTCGCCGTTCAGGTAGTACCAGTTATTTTTTAGTTCAGGTTTGTTCTTTGACTGAGCAAAACTACAAATGATTACCAACTGACACAAAATAATAAGAACAAAAGATCTGATTTTCATATTTTTTTATTATTTAAGTACTTGAAAGAATAGATTAATCTATATTAAAGAATAGAACGCGGATGAGACATTTAAATAATCACAGATAATTAATCATCTATTTGTTAATCTACAAATGCTTAAATTTCAACATCCTGACAATTCTTAATTGTTAATTGTTAATTATTAATTACTTCTATTTCTTTATCACTTTTCCGTTCAGTACGCCTTGTTGATTTTCCACCCTGATAAAATAGATGCCTGTTTCATACCTATTCATATCAATGATATACGAATCAGAAACAGTTTTATCAAAGACTTTTCTACCCATCATATCCATTAATACTACACGATTGCTTCCGGCATTCAATTGGAGATGCAAAACTTTCTGAACCGGATTCGGGTAGAAGAATACAGCACTCGCGGATGGATTTTCAACCCCGGTCTGCGTACATGCATTCCCAACCACATAGGAAAAAGTTTTTGTTACCGACATTCCGCCCGCATAGGCAAACTTACAGGCAATCTGAATAGTCGATCCGGCAGCTTTTCCGGTCAGCAGGACTGTAAATTTCTTCCCGCTGACATTGGTCGTGGCTTTTTCAACAAAACCTGAAGTATAATCCCAGAGGTAAGCTACAAGTCCTGTCTTATCATCTAACAGTTCAAAATTGATATTCACATCTGTACCAACAGTTTGGAACATATAAGTATACCCCACTGAAAAAGCACCCTGAGCAGCGTCTGAAGCTGTTCCTGCACAATCGGTATTGGTGTTTGCCGCTGTTGTTGCCGAAAGGATGATCGGGTTATTAGCTGCCATATTCCCTGCCAGATCACCGGCAGTAATACTAAATGTATAAGGGGTATTTGGGGTCAGAGCAGTAATCAGAAGTGATTTTTGAACTGCTGAAGCCGTTGGAATACCCGTTGAATTGGTGCCATAACTGACATTATAGACTACTGTTCCCGAATTGTCGGTCGCGTTTAGCAATAACTCAACCGATGTAGCGGAGACAGCTCCAAGAGTAGCCGTAAAGTTTACAGGTGGCTGAGTATCGTTGGTCGTACTGCCGCAATTTGTTCCTACCACATAAGTCATATATTTTGTTACCGACATGCCACCTGTATAGGCAAACTTACAGGCATAACTGATGGTTGATCCCGGAGTCTGCCCACTTAGGGTAGCAGTAAAGATATTCCCGCTCACATTTGTCATAGCCGATTCCGCAAACGGTGTTTCTTTCCATAAATAGGCAATAAGTCCGGGCTGGTTATCAAGTAATTCAAATGTAACATTTACGTCGGTTCCCACAGTTTCGTACGTACATTTGTACCCTACTGTAAACGAACCCTGCGTAGCATCAGTAGATGTTGAAGTACACGACATTAACGGTGCAACGATAACATTCGCAGTTTGAGTAGTACTGACTGCACCTCCGTTATCGGTGGCCTTTGCAGTAATGGCGTAAGTTCCTGCAGCCGGAGTCCACTGTATGCTATAAGGAGCGGTTGTTTTCGATAATATCAGGATATTGTTCTGATAGAAATCAACCTGTTGAACTGTCCCATCAAAATCGCTTGCTATAGCTGTGATGGTGACCGGTGTACCTTCAGTAAATGTCGAATTGTCAGTCGGTGTGGTCAAAGAAACAGTTGGAGGAACATTTTGTGTGGTTGTTACCATTACTTTGATTTCAACTGAAGCAAAACGCAAATCCGGATTTGTAACTATCAATTTAAAACAATACATTCCTTCTGCCAGTCCGCTGACAGTAGGTTTTACAGCAGTGGAATCAGAGAATTGAGCGACTGTCGGGCCATAGAGTTGTATCCATTTATAGGTTAACGTTTCCCCGCCGGATTCGGTACTGGCAGATCCATCAAGAGTTGTTGAAGTTAACGGGAGCAACACTTTCAAATCATTTCCGGCATTGGCTATAGGAATACTATAGGATAAATCTCCCGTACGGGTAAAAGTCATTTTCCCTAAATTAAATTCGCCTGCCGAAAAAGCAACACGCAAAACATGCTGACCCGGTGTAAGCGGAATTCCGGCAACGGTTTTGGTAGCCCAGATAGTCCAGACAGTGGCAGATGTTGAAGGGACGGGAATATCTGAAGAAACAACCTGTCCATCGATTTCCAAATGAAACGGTCCGCCACCTGCAGGATTCCCTGAAGCATACCGGAAGTCAAACGAATAGAATCCTGCCTGTGCCACATTCACAGTGTAATCAAGCCATTCGCCCGAAGCAATAGTTCCAACAACAGCACCTTCAACAGGATCAAGTGAAGCATCTACATATTCATCCATTCTGAAATTACCCGAATTGGCTGTTGTGACATCAAAATAGGTTATATTCTGACCTATTCCTCCTTCAAAAATATCATAGTTGGCAGCTTCGATAGTACCTGGAATAGCCCAGGCTGTTCCACCGTAAGGCAACTGATTTCCTACAAGTACCTGAGCTGTGTTGGTCACAGTAAATTTATCACCATCAAAGATTTTAGCGTATAAATTATGAATTCCCAACTGTAAATTGGTAGCGGTAGTGACGAATGGTGAGGAACTTACGATTCCCAACGAAGTTGTACCATCCATAAATTCCACTTTTGATGGAGTTCCGCCCGTAACAGTAGCATTCAGAGTCACACTACCTCCGACGAATGCCTGTGGAAAAGACGAAGCAATTGTTCCTGAATATTTTCCATCAAGACTTGTAGACATTTTTCCGGCAGGCACCGTTAACCGGTAGCCGGTAGAAAAGAGTACTGTGATGGGCGTAGCCGAATAGTTTTGTGCTACATAATTAACCTGGCCATTTTGTATAAATGCACATGCCATAGGATTATTGGCAGTGATATTTGCATCCACCCTTCCCAGGGCATTCATGGCATGGATCCAGTGATAAGTCTGTGCATCGGAAATTCCAAATTTCAAATCACGGTCCGGATTGGAATTATACATTTCTATAGCCTTGGCAGGGTCAATAAAAGCGAGATATTCCCACATTACGTCATGCCACAAATTAGGATTAACCTGATTGCTGGCAATGCCGGTATTGGCAACTATTTCATTCCAGAGTCGTTTTACATAAACCGTATCCTGACCCAGATAAAGTGAACCGCCCTGTATCGGATACATTTCAATACCATAGGATGCTGCTATATCACTTGTCCAGAAAGTCCCGTTATCAATGCTGTTTGACCAAACACGCGACACCAAACTGTATGGCTGTGTCGCAGGGAAATTACGGTGATGAATGTCCATCCAGTACTCTTCAATACCTGTTTGCTCTGTGGTGTACAAATAAATTCCCAAATCACGAATGGTTTTGTCGCCGGTAATTTGTCCCCACTGAATGAGTGAAGCATTGAAATTCATACTCTCGGAACTCGATTCCTGGTTATTTCCCTGAGGATTGGCTGCAAAACCATCTGCCCAACTATGACCTTCATATGGACTAAAATTACGTAAATAAGGGAACATTGTGTCGTTTCGGTCATAACCTGCAGCATCACGGACCAGCATATCAATCATTCCGCCCCATTGATCAGCCCAACCCGGGTCAAATTGTGCAACAAAATTCGCTGCCTGAATGAAATATCCCCAATGAAAATGATGGTCGTTCAGACCCGTATCAGCTCCATATCCTGAAGGATAACCAATAATGGTAGACCAGGTAGAATTGTAGTAGAATAAAAAAGCTACTTCACCATTATCTGCTTTCAGCCAGTTTTCAAGTCGTTTTTTTATGGTAGTAAGTAATTTGTTTCGTGCTATGGTATCGCCCATTTCATTGGCAATACGGGCAGTTTGCATCAGCTGGTTAAACACCTGTCCTTCGTTATAATCATCAGTCCAGGTATCCATCGTACTATTTTCTAAAGCGGCTATTTTATCAGTTAAAACAGATGGAGTGAATCCTTTGCTGTAATTATCGACATAAGGCAATGTTGGTAGAATCCCGTGGAAAGTATTTTCAACACTAAAACTGTTACCTGCCATTGTCTTCATTTCTCCCCTGACAATAGCATAACTGTATTTATCCGGCACAGCAGAATTAGAAGCTAAATGAGCCCACTGGTGTGGAAGCAAACCGAGCAGCATATTTGTTTCGGTTCCTTCTTTTACATCGGTTTGGACAGTAAAATCAGTACGCATAACCGATGTACTTTCATTATAACTATAGGTAGCAGTAGTTTTAACCGGAAATACGTAGGCGTATTTTTTATATTCATTGGCTACAGTCGGTATATCGGTTGCAGTTAGCGGAATAAAGGCCATTGACCAATAATTTGCCCCATTCAATGTTGACGTATAAACTCCTGCATTTTTTGTCCAGGTACTTCCTGTAGGAGCATAAACGGCAAAACTGGCGCCATTTTTAGCATTGGCAATAATCAACATTTCATTCGCAATAGTAACTGTCCCTGAAGTCACAGTGACTTGTGCAACATCACCTGCCTTTTTTATAAAATAGAGGAAAGGCATTCCAACCCCTGAAGTGGCTTGAAAATCATGCGTTCCATCAGTCCAGTCCATGGTTACTGTCCAATCGGAATAATCGGAGACAGTTGTAATTGAAGTTGCCAGACCTGTCACACCCATAGTAACCGGATTAAGATCATCGATGACACCGGAAGGGATATAACTGACTACTAATCCCGAAGGAATGGTTTTCATCGTATACGGATAATTAAAAAGATTCGAGGCCTGGCCGTTCTTTATCAAAGCCGACCACCAGTCGTTTGTAGGAACCGGTTTGCCTGAAGCATTTCCACTTACATAAGGATTTCCTGATGGAAATGCATTTCTCCCGGCTATATCTGTTCCCGGAAATGAGGTTGTATAACTTCCACTCCCAACAGTTATAAACTGAGCGTTCGTATTTGATGACAGGATTAAACTAAGAAAAACGACTATAAGTAGCCTTGGAAAACGGGTTTTCATGATGAAAAGTATAAGTAAAATGCTGGATTTTAAAGTGTAATTTTTATGGTTTGACAAGTATAAGTAATAGAAAGAATAGATTTAACTATTTATTATTAAAGAATAGAACGCGGATGGAACATTCCGACTTGTCGGAAATTTCACGAATTAAGCGGATTAGATCTGATTAATATATTTATACGGATTTTAATCCCGATAGCTATCGGGAGGATTTTATTCATACAAGTATGAATGATAAAGACATAGATCTTAGAAATCATTCCGATGTATCGGAATTTAAATCCTCCCGATAGCTATCGGGATTTTATCCGCTATATCTGCGTTTATCAGCGTTCTATTCTTTCAAGTTAAAATGAAACAATAAATTGTTCCAATTACTTAGAAGAATAATGAAACTCTTCAGTTGGCTGGCCCTTTTGATATACCCGGACATAATCGATATACATTTTTGCATCACCACTTTTCAATGCAGTGATTTTATTTACATTTCTGATACCGGTGAAATCACCACCAACAGCGAGATTAAAAACCAGAAAGAATTGTTTATGAAAATAATGTGCCGGATTATTGATTTCATTCTTTCCATTAATCGGCATTTCAAAATAGGGTGTATTATTAGGATATTTATCTAAATCCACATACATTTTCAAGGAATTCGGTTCCCATATCAATGTGTATAAATGGAACCCATCCTGTAAACAATAAGGGTTTACTGTAGATTTGGCATAATTAGGATATTTACCATGATTAAATTTTTCACCCCAATGACAGGCACCATTAAATAAGCGATCCTGTGTTCCTGCCAGAATACCATTATTATTTCCCATTTCCAGGATGTCGATCTCACCGCATTTTGGCCATACTTGTTTCGGATAATCCTTTCCCAACATCCAAAATGCCGGCCACAAACCATTTGCTGTTTTTGGAAATTTTATTCTGGCTTCAATTTTACCATATTTGAAAGTCATTTTGTTTTTAGTCGACAGACGACCGGAAGTAAATGATTTGAACATATGGTGCTCCCTTTTTGCCGTAATAATAAGACAGTTTTCACCCGATACCGGTTCTTTCCCTATTGAAATATTTTCCCGTCGATAATACTGTAATTCTCTGTTTCCACCACCACTTCCGGATATTACGGCAGTCCAGTTGGCTTCGTTCAAGGCCGGTTTGTCAAAATTGTCTTCCCATACCAGTTTATAATCCTGTGCTGAAGCGATTAACGAAAACAAGCAAAAAATCCCTGCTATAATTTTTTTCATTCTGTATCTTCTTGTTTTTAAAGTTGTTTGATGATTATATATCTATTGAACTTTGAATCTTTCTTCTTGTACGATATAATTTTTATAAGAATTGTTTAACAAAGTGTCTGGTTTTGTATTGAATTTATTATTGTTTATGTTATACGAGAATGGATTTTTATTCTGTTGAATTGCCTGGTATAATCCGAAAGTAACAACAAATAATAAAAGAACTAAACTATAATTGGCTGCTTTTTGGTTCATAGCTTTTATTTTCTCCAAATGATAAATAAAGTATAAAGTTTCTAATCATACTTTTGATATTGTCAATTCATTTTTAAATTTTATAAGTCGACAACCTACCATTACCTGATTGATTTGTCAAAAAATAATTACTTTATACCGAATGTTTCTGTTTTTGCAATGAATCCCAAATCATTTACATACTTGTATACTTCTCAACCGTAATATATTTACGACGATAATACTGTAATTTCTGGTTTCCACCACCGTCTCCATCTACTTCTACATTCCGGTTTTAAACTTCCTCCAATATCGGTTTGTCGAAGTTGTCCTCCCACATTAGTTGGTAATCCTGTGCCATATAGTCGGATACGACAAGAACAAACCGCAAAAAATATCAATTTCATCAGATGGAGTTTTATGTGAATATATAAAATTGTCTGTCTGTCCCTTTTCAACGGGTGTAGATTCAACATCTTAAAAAATATCTATCAGTTGATATTTTTAACCGGTTATTTATAGTAAGAATAAAAGTCCGCGGAGAGAAATTCTCCGCGGGCCTGAAGAGAATTACAATTTTACGATCTTTTGAGTTGAAAGTTGACCATTTGCCAATTTCACAGTTATAAAATAATTACCTGAGGCAACATTGCTTAAATCAATTGATTTTTCAGTAGAATTAACTGAAGTCGATTTCACTGATTGACCTAATAAATTGCGAACAATAATCTGACTGATTTCTGATTTTGCAGAAATTGTAAGTTTATTCGCAACGGGATTCGGAAAACAATTAACACCATTAGCTGCAACAACAGAAGATAGTCCTGTCTTTACTTCGTTATGAAAATACAAATTATCGATAAAAACTATTTCCCCCCCTGAACCTACAATTTTAAACTGGATTAAATCAGACATATCTAAGCCCTGGCTGGTAAATGCGGTAAGAGGGATATCATAACTATTCCATTGGTTTAAGTTTAATGGAGTTAGTTGGTAAAACTTTTCAATTGCATCACCGTTCATAATTGGATAAATTTGTAAAGATGTTTCGTTGAGTGTCCACACATCTATGTGAAGATATTTCATTGTCGAAGCATTCACATCGCTTCCAAATTGGGTTCCCTGATAATTCAGATTTGAATATTCTAAAACATTATCTGAGCCAATCTGAATAGTGCTGACTGCAGTACTTTGTCCCCAGTTCGGATTATAATCTGTTCCGGCAACATTTGTGAACGCATCGCTAAAAATTGAGATAACGTTTGTTGCATCATAAGCCGGTGGTGTTGGTGCAGGAGTTGTCGGTACCGCAACAGCTGTAGTAGTTGCATCTACCACAATCGGGCTATTTGAAGCGGCATTTCCGGAGGCATCTTTTGCTGTAACTGAGAATGAATAATCAGTTGTAGGATTTAATCCCGTAACAATACAGGACTTTTGAACACCCGAATTTGAACTTGTTGTAAGTGTTGTCGTCCCGTAAGTAATTGTGTATGAAACAGCACCTGAATCATCAGTCCCATTAAGCAGTATCTCTACCGAACCTGAAGTGACAGCACCTAAAGTAGCAGTAAAACCTGTTGGAGGTATGGTATCGACTGTTCCTCCACAGCTGTTTCCAACAGTATAGGCTAAAGTTTTAGTAACTGACATTCCACCGGAAAAAGCAAATTTACATGCCACATTAAAGATTGTACCAATTGTTTGACCACTAAATGTTTTAGAAAATTTCTGACCTGATACCAGATTCATTTGAGTTTCAGCAAAATTCGGATTATACGTCCAGGCATAAGCCACTGCCCCGACTACAGAATCTAACAGTTCAAAAGTTACTGTAACATCTGTCCCCGATGTCGTAAAAGTATAGTTATAACCTTTTACGAATGACCCTTGTTGAGCATCAGTATAACTTCCTGCGCATTCGGTGCTGGCGTTTGATTGAGTGGTAGCATCGATTAATATGGGACTATTTAAAGCCTCATTTCCACTTATATCTTTGGCCGAAACCGAAAAAGCATAATCTTTAGAAGCAGTTAACCCACTAATGGTATAGGATTTTTCAACTCCCGAAGCACCGGTAGTAGCAAATGTATCTTTTCCATTGCTGATTTTATAAATCACATTTCCTGAATTATCAGTGGCGTTGAGTAATAGTTCTACACTATGGTAAGTAATGGCCCCCTTTTTAACAGTGAATAAAGTTGGTGGTTCTATATCTGTTGGTGTATTGCTACAACTGCTTCCTACAACATAGTTAAAAGTTTTAGTTACAACCATCGAGCCTGTATAAGCAAATTTACAGGCTACTTTAAATGTATCACCCAATATTTGTCCGGTAAATGTCTTTGTAAATTTCTTTCCACTCGTATTTGTAGCCGCCACTTCCATAAAATCAGGATTATACGTCTGAATAAATGCTGCAAGTCCTGTTTTGTTGTCTAATAATTCAAAAGAAACAATTACTTCAGTTCCTACAGTTGTAAATGAATAAATATATCCATCAGTGAATGCTCCCTGAGAGGCTGAATTAGTAACTCCTAAACAATCTGTATTTTGTGAAACTGCAGTACCTGACCATGTAAAAACAGCAGCAATAATGAGAAATAGTCTCGTTAATTTTTTCATAATAATCGATTTTATAATGTTTGAATTTATTCTGTAAATCCAAACATTGTTTAATATTTTCATATTAAACAGATGATAGAGTGGAAATTAAATAATTATCAATTAGGTTTTAGAAAGAGAAACTAAGTCCGCGAAGAAATTCTTCGCGGACTTGTAAAGAGTTACATTTTTACGATCTTTTGAGTTGAAAGTTGACCATTCGCCAATTTCACAGTTACAAAATAATTGCCTGAGGCAACATTGCTTAAATCAATTGTTTTAGTCAAATCATTCATCATAATTGATTTCACTGATTGACCTAATAAATTGCGAACAATAATCTGACTTATTTCAGATTTTGCAGAAACTGTCAGTTTATTCACAATCGGGTTTGGATAACAATTAATGCCATTAGCTGCTGATACAGTTGATAAACCCGTATTCAAATCATTGTAAAAATAGAGATTATCAATATAGACCGTTTTTCCACCCGAACCTACAAACGAGAACTGGAAAACATTGGTCAAATCGACACCTGTAAATGCACTTAATGGGATATCATAACTGTTCCAAACGTTAAGATTTAAAGGAGTAAGCGCAACGGCAAATTGTACCGGACCGGGACTAATAGCATTAATTTGCAAAGAAGTCTCGTTAGTAGTGTACGCGTCAACATGCAGTGTTGTCATTGCACTTGCATTCACAGCACTTCCTAACTCTATACCCTGATAATTCAGGTTTGAATATTTCATGGCAGCATTTCCGCCAAGATTTACTTGTGTTGCAACTGTTGATTGTCCCCAACCCGGGTAGAAATTTGTTCCGGCAACATTTGTATAGGCATCACTAAAAATTGAAATAACCTTTGATGCATCAACAGTTGGAGTTGGTGCAGCTGCAATAGATGCTAATGTAGTAGCATTAACTATAATCGGGTTATTGGCAGCAGCATTTCCGGTTGCATCTTTTGCTTCAATGGAGAAACTGTAATCTGTAGAACCTACTAAACCGGTAACAGTATATGATTTTTGAACGCCTGAAACTCCGGGAACAGTTAAAACAGTCGGACCTGAACCATAGGTTATTGTATAGGTTATTGCACCAGAGTCATCTGTTGCATTCAGCAGTAATTCAACTCCATCTGAAGCAATAGTACCTGCTGTTGCTGTAAATCCTGTCGGTGGAGTGGTATCTACAGTGGCCGAATTGTCGTAGAAATATATATTATCCAAATAAACCGTATTTCCACCTGCACCTACAATCTTAAACTGAATTAAATCTGACAGATCCAACCCCTGGCTTGTAAAGGCAGTAAGCGGAATGTCATAACTATTCCATGCATTCATGGTGAATGGAGCAAGTTGATAATATTTTTCTTTTGCATCGCCATTCATAATTGGATAGATTTCTAATGAAGTTTCATTCGCCGTCCATACATCTATGTGAAGGAATTTCATTGTAGAAGCATTTACATCTGTGCCAAACTGAGTACCCTGATAATTCAGATTTGAATATTCTAAAACGTTATCCGAGCCAATCTGAATAGTGCTGACTGCAGTAGTTTGTCCCCAGTTCGGATTGTAATTAGTACCTGTTACATTGGTGAAAGCATCACTGAAAATAGAAATAACTTTCGGAGCTGCATAAGCAGGAGGTGTTGGGGCAGAAGTAGTCGGTGCAGGTAAAGCAGTTGTAGTAGCAGCTACCACAATTGGATTATTTGCCGCAGCGTTTCCTGATGCATCTTTTGCAGTTACAGAAAAAGAATAACCTGTTGATGGAGTTAAACCCGTAACAATATAGGACTTTTGAATTCCTGAAAGTGAGCTTGTTGATAATGTAGTCGTTCCATAAGTAATACCATAGGTTACGGCACCCGAATCATCAATTCCATTCAGGATTAATTCTGCAGTAGTTGCCGTAACTGCTCCTAAAGTTGCAGTAAATCCTGTTGGTGGGGCAGTGTCAACAACTCCATTACAAGCATTCCCTACAGTATATGCGAATGTTTTAGTTACTGACATTCCTCCAGCAAAAGCAAATTTACAGGCTACATTAAAGGTTGAACCAATGGTTTGTCCTGAAAAAGTTTCAGTAAATATGTTTCCGGATGTATTAGTCATTTGTATTTCAGCAAAATTAGGATTATAAGTCCATGCAAATGCCACTAAACCAACCGGATTATCCAGTAATTCAAAAGTAACAGTTACATTGGTCCCTGAAGTAGAAAATGAATAATTGTACCCTAAAGTAAATGACCCCTGGGAGGCATCAGTTGCCGTCCCGGCACATTCAGTGTTTGTAGCTTTTGCTACATTTCCCCAAGCTACCATTGCAGCTAGTAAGAGAAGAAATCTGGTAATTTTTTTCATGTTAGTAAAAATTTTTGATTGTTAATAATGAATTGATTTGTTTTACAAATTGTATCTATTCTGATTTAAAGATATTTTTATATTCCGTATAATGACTATCGGCTTTTGCACCAAATGTGTGTTTTTTTACTTTATTGTTTTGTGATTATCCGTAAAAGCCCCATAGCTTCAAATAATATATTCCGGTACTCTGTACCTAACCTGGACAAGCCAGAATAAAGAATAGAACGCGGATGTACACTAATTAAGCGGATAAATTTCGGATAAGAAAATACTTCGTATTTTGATTTTAATACCAAACATGTACTAGCTCAGAGTAAAGTGTAAGACCGTAAAATATACAATATTGTACCAAAAAATACACGAATTTGAAAGTTAAGATACTAATGTTTATTAGATTAACCTGGTCTACAAATAGGATTAAACTTCGTACCTAATGCAAAGGATCTACAGCTTACTAATAATCATTTATATTAAATTCTTTCTTTCAAATCTTATATTAAAAACCTTATTTTTCTCCTTTTTTTCGCTTAGTAGAAAACCTAAAACCCCACAAATCTGCCCTTATTTCCCTTATTAATCTATAATCGATTCTTTAGTGATAGATTTTATTGTTTCAAATTTAAATCTAACTGACTATACAAAAGGGGAATTTACGAATATTTGAATGTTGGGTACAAAAGCCGATAGTCATTTTGCGAACTCTATTTTACAACTTTGAATGTCCCGGTTTTTCCATACTCATCTTCAACCGTTAATAGGTATATTCCTTTCGAAAGGTTGGATGTGTTTAGATTGTTCGTATTTGACACGCTCATCAATTTCTTGCCGGAAAGGTTGAAGAGTGTTACAAGGACAACTTTATCGTTTGTTTCTATTGTCAGGCTTTTTGAAAAAGGATTAGGATATACCTTAAATCCGTTTTCAGAATTAATCTGATTTAATGCAGTAAGTGCAGGACCGGTATAACTTTCACCGGGAACGCCCAGTTGATAAACCCGTACATAGTCAATATACATAGCTACATCTCCGTTAGCCAAAGCCGTTACATTGTTAATAGTATTGATCCCTGTGAAATCGCCACCAATTGCCAGATTGAGAATCACAGAAAATGGTTTATGAAAATAATGAGCCGGATTAGGAGCCACATCTGCCTGATTGATAGTCATCGTATAATAGGGTGCATTTGTTGGGTATTTATCCAGGTCGAGATACATTTTCACTGCAGTAGAGTCCCATGTCAGTGTATATAAATGAAAATCATCCTGCAACCCATACGAATTGGTTATTGCTATAGAATACATTGGATGATTGACCCATGTTTCCCCCCAATGGAGTGTCCCGCTAAAATAGCGGTCCTGTGTTCCTGCAAAAATTCCTGTCGAACTGCCCATTTCCATAATATCCATTTCTCCGCAATTAGGCCAACCGACTATGGGGAAGTCTGCTCCCAACATCCAGAATGCCGGCCATAAGCCATTGGCTGTATGAGGCAGTTTAATGCGGGCTTCAATTTTTCCATGTGTGAACGACATCTTTCCTAAGGTATTGAGTCTTCCCGAAGTACAGGTTTTACCCATATAGCTTTCTTTTTTTCCTGTAATAATCAGGCAATTCGCGCCACTTACAGGTTCTGTCCCAACCGATATATTTTCCCGTCGGTAATACTCCAACTCATTATTTCCACCACCATCTCCGTTCACTTCTATATTCCAGTTATTCAGTTCGTCAAGAGTTGTTCCATCAAAATTATCCTGCCAGACAAGATGATAATCTCCGTTTACAGCATTGATTTCAGCATTGTCTGTTGGAGCCTTGTATGGAAGAGACTGGGCGAATACACCCTGGGCTGAGAAGAAAATAAATAAACTGAATAATACTTTTTTAAAATGATTCATTGTTTTAATTGTTATATGTGAGCCCCTTATTCCCCGGACAAAACCAAAAAAAATAAGAAACAACTAAGAGAAAATGGTATATGGCAAATTGAATATTATTTAGTATGGATTCATAGATAGTTAAATGATCTGATTGTCCATCTCCAAAAGCAAAATTTCAGTATCAAGCAAATTATTAATTACTTAATTAACTATAAGTATCTCGTATGTTTGTTCTTTGAAATTAAAGAGTTAAACTCAAAAGGAACAATAGAAATAACAACTGATTCATTCATCAACCTTGTTGTTTTAAAATTCTAAAATATGTTCGATTTTTTTCTATTGTGTTCTTCTATTGTGTTATATACGAAATAACTATTGTGGTTAATTATTTTCTTACGAGATAATCAACCTCACATTATTTCAGGATCTTACCTGATAGTTTCGTGCCATCATTGAATGTAAACTGAACCATATATACTCCTTTGCTAAAGTCCACGGTATTTATCTGTTTTTCGTTGGTGCCGTGATAAACCAGTTTTCCCAACGTATTAAAGATCTTAATGTCCTGCGTATTTTCCTGGGTATCTATAGTTAAGATATCTGTCATCGGATTTGGATAGAGACTAAATACCTTTGATGATTCAACATTCTTAACAGCCGTATTGACAGATGCAAAAGTGAACCAATCAATGTTGCAGCCTTCCCCCATACTTTTTAACTGAATGGTTTGTTTTCCTGCCGGTAATGCCACTGTCATATTTCTGAACCCCCAGGTAGTTAATCCTCCGGTATTCGGAATATCCTGACTTGACTGAAGATTACCGATCGAATCGAGGATTTGCAATGTGGTCCCATCAATACATGCCATTTTAAATGTAATCGTATAAGTTTTGCTTTCAGGGAGATCAACCTGATAAGTTGCCCAGTCTTTAAAATAAAAGTCATTCAGGTATAAATTCCCGGTTGTAGCATCCATTCTGCGAAGACTGGCACTATGGGAATTTGAAAACTTTTCCGCCTGAATCGTATCCTGAGAACTAAAATAATAGTTTTTGTCAAAGGTGGACATGTGAATATAAATATCTCCCAATTCTGTGAGCACTCCCCTGTTGTTTGTTGTCAGGATTGAATTATACGGGAAAGCAGAGTCCCCGCCGCCATTCCGCCCGATAAACCATGAATACCTGTAAATACTCGAATCATTTTCCAGGTAAGACAAGAGTTGAACCATATAATCTTTTTGAGTATCAGGGGTAAGAGTCTGAGTAGCATCATATTCACAAAATTCAGTTAACCAAATGGGTTTATTGTATTTTTTAAATAGTGCCAGATTCGCTTCGACTGCATTTTCAGAATTCATATAATTATGAACAGCAATATAATCGAAATGACAGGTTGGACATACTTTAATAAAATCGTCCATATACTGAATCGGATCGGTATAAGTAACCCCATTTTCTGAAACAGCACCTGTGGCCGGAGCATAATTCAAGGCAGGTCCTACAATTTTTAAGTGATACAAACCGGCTATTCTTTCAATAAGAGGCCATTTAGCAGCTGCCTGAGTTGGGGTTAAATTGGCCTGTGCTTTAAAATTCGGTTCGTTGAATCCAAGTATGTATTTTATATCGGGATGCGTTGAATAAAAATTCTTCATCACCACACTGTCAAGTCCATTCCATGCCATTGGTAAAAAGTCCATAAACGGATCAAAAACAGCAGCCACTGTAAGCCCCGGGGTTTGCCCCCAATTATAAAACCACGAAATCCCTTTACTCAATGTTGATAAATCTTCAACATATGGAATGTCATAAGCTATTCCACGTTTAAAGCTTCTGGCCTGTTGACTGAAAACATTGATTGAATAACCAATAATGCAGCTTAGTATAATGATAAATATTGCCATACGTTTCATTTAGCAGATTATTTTTTAATCACTTTTTGAGTATACAATCTATCTCCTGCAACTATTTTTACAAAATATATTCCTTTGCTTAAAGTACTTGAATCAATATTTATTATATTTTCATCAGTTTGCTTATTCAAAATACTTCTTCCATTGATATCATATACAGCTATCACTTTTCTTGACTGATAACTATCCGGAAAAGTAATATCTAATTTATCGGATATAAAAGTTGGAATAATCGGATTGTCCTTTGAAATATGCTCCTCTACACCCAGACTTGCATCCTGATAAACCCTTACATAGTCGACCAACATTTGTTGAGGGAAAATGGTATTGTCCACCGGACCGCCCAATGTACCACCCACCGCCAGGTTAAGAATTATATACATAGGACCGGTAAACGGATAATCAACAGGGATGACCGAAGCTGAAGAGAATTCCCAATACTCAGCTCCATCAAAGAAAAACTTAATGTTTGAGGTTGTCCATTCAATAGAATAAATATGAAAACTGTCTGTGAGATTTACATAGGGCTTGACTAAATGAAAATTATTGCCAAGCGTTCCGTTATAATCTTTGGTGTGTATATTGCTTTGAAACTGATTGGGTTGTGAACCCTGAAACTCACAAATATCCACTTCACCACATGCCGGCCAGTTACCATATCCCAGGGTCCAGAATGCGGGCCATAAACCGCCACCTTTAGGTAATTTTATACGGGCTTCTATCTTTCCGAAAGTTACATTTTTCAGGTTCTGTGTGCTGATCTTTGCCGAAGTATAATTCCAGGATGTAGTGCTTACAGTATAATTTTCCAACAAAGAAGTAATGACCAGATTCCCATTCTCAACTTTTAAATTCTGAGGTCGGCTGGTGTAATATTCCAGTTCCTTATTTCCAAAACCTGTGCCCGCATTTACAGGTGTCCATATTTTAGTATTGAGAGTGTCACCTTCAAATTCATCCGACCATACCAACTGCCAGTTCTGCGCTTTTGCAGAACAGGCAATGAATGTGATTAGATATAGGAGCATTAGAAACCGGTTGATTTTCATTTTTCTGTTTTTTATTACTTGCTTATATTTCCCTTATTTTTTTATCTTAATATCCCGGATTTTGAGTCAACTTGGGGTTGTTATTCAATTCAATTTCAGGAATTGGAAATAACTCATGTTTACCTTTGACAAATTCACTCATATCCTGTCCTTCCTCCGTAATATATTTCAGACGATAGGCGTTCATTACCTGATCGGCTATTCCCCATCGGACAAGGTCAAACCAACGCTGTCCTTCCATGGCGAATTCAACACGGCGTTCGTGACGAATGGCTGTCCGCAAATCGGTTTGGTTCGCCGAATAACTCCCGTATGGGAATAATGGCAGGATAGTCGGATCAGACGGATTGGTTGAAGAATTTTTAGCCCGTTGCCGGACTAAATTTAAGTTTGCAATTCCTTCTGTCAGATTATTCGTTTCACAGGCAGCTTCAGCAACCATCAGTAACACATCTGAGTACCTGATTACAGGAGTATTGCCCGGTCCACGGGTATCATGCGCAAGTAATGGGGTATAAAAACTGGCACCATGCCAGAATCCCAATGATGCCTTTCGACTGTGGTAACCGTTACTAAACTTACTGCCTCCATATACATCCCCTGCATCATAAGGTAAAATAGTTTCAGCAAGCCGGTTATCACCTGTTTCGAATTCATTATACAAATCCTGTGTCGGACGATTGAACCCCCAACCATAACCCGGAGCTCCGTCACGTGAACGTGTCATAATCTGATCAAAGTTTCCACGGGTCAATCCCAAACCGCCGTAATCACTGGTAGCTTCTGCCATATATTGAATTTCGAATACAGACTCTGGTCCGTTTTCAGTCACGAAACTCGGGATAGTAGGACTTACCAGGACTTTAAAATAATCGGAATAATTTGCATCCAACTTGTATTCGTTTGAACTGATAATACTGTCTCCCAATGAAATTACATGGTTATAATCCGCAACCTGATTTTGGCTATTGAGAATGTCAAATAAAATAACTCTCATCAACATTGCCTGAGCGGCTCCTTTGGTAGCACGCCCTGTTTCAGTAGCCGCATACTGGCTTTTAAGAGGTAGAGATTTTATTGCATCTTCCAGATCCTGACGTATAAAGTTTACTATAACAGCTTTTGATGATCGTGCCATTAAAGCGTCATTTTGTGTAAAGGTCCGGTCACCCTTGATGATGCCTCCAAAAAGACGCATCAATTTAAAATGATACAGTGCCCTTAAAAATTTAGACTCGCCGATTAAACGGCTTTTAAGTGCAGCATTAATCGCTGTTGAGTCCATGCCATTAATATTTTCGATGGCAAAATTTGTTCTGAATATCCCCTGATAATTGATGATATAAAAAGATTCAAGGAATTCACTGTTAGGAGTTGTCTGAAAATTTTCCATAAGCCCGACTTCCTGCATGTCAGAAAGCGATGCACCGCCCTTCAGGGCATCATCGGACACTACATCACCTACAAACCACTCATTGGCATAGGTTGTCGAACTTAACTGCCATTGTAAAGGAACATAGGCTGCATTGACCACTGTAATGGCTGCCGAGTCATTTTTAAAGTATGTATTAAGCTGATTTGTAGCCAATGGCGGCGGAGTTAAAAAGTCGTTACAACCGGTGAATACGACCATAATAACCAGGGCTATGAAGATATATAATTTTGTTTTCATTGTTGTTTTTTTTATCTGTTGTTTCCTTGAATTTTTATATTCGTAACTTCATTGAATTAAATTTTTAATGTAAATCTTTATTTAATTATGAATTATGAATTATGAATTATGAATTATGAATTATGAATTATGAATTATGAATTATGAATTATGAATTATGAATTATGAATTATGAATTATGAATTATGAATTATGAATTAATTAGAGGTCCAGTTTCACACCAAACAGGATAGTCACAGCCTGTGGATAATTCCCTCTGTCCACTCCTGAGAAACTTGCTTCAGGATCATACCCGGTATACCTGGTGAAAGTCAACAAATTGCTCCCTGAAATATAGAACCTGCACGATTCAATCCTGGCAGGTGCCAGTATTTTCTTAGGAAGATTATACCCAATCTGTGCGTTTTTTAATCGAAGATAACTGCCATCTTCCAAAAACCGGCTTGAAGCCCAATAATTGGAAGGACGTCCATAAGCCCTTGGTATCGTAGTTGAAGGATTTGCCGGTGTCCATGATTGAAGCATCTCCGTTCCTAAATTTGTCACTTTGGAACCTTCGCCACCTTCAAGCAACATTTTGTTCGCATTGTAAATCATATTACCCGCTACTCCCTGAAAAAAGACAGAAAGGTCAAAATTGCCATATTCCAACGATGCATTCATTCCATATGTAAAAGTTGGGAATGAACTGCCGAGTATCATTTTATTTATTGTTGCATCGCCATTGTTATATTTATACCGGACATCTCCTACCTGAATCCCCGGAATAATCGGTTGTTTATTCCCGCTGGCATCTAAAACAGGGTTCCCGTTTTTATCTTTCACTACATAGTCATCAACCTGGGCCTGGGTTTGAAAAATACCATCAAATTTGTAACCGTAAAATGAATACAGGGGTGAGCCTTGCTGTGAAACAACCAGGTTTTCACCCTTAAAGGTTTCACCATATATTGGAGAACTGGTTCCCATTTTAGTAAAATCATTATTGACTGTTGCCAGATTTCCTCCAATGGAATAGCTTAACTTTTTTGTAATCTTATCCTTCCATGTTGCCGCAAATTCGAACCCATTGTTACGTACTTCACCTACATTGGCGGGCGAATTAAATAGCATCCCGATCTGACCTGGTAACACGACACTCAAAATCATATCTTTCGTGTATTTGTCATAATAATCAGCAGTACCTGTCAGTCGGTTATTCAGCATGCCAAAATCAAGTCCGAAATCGCTTTGTTCCGTCGTTTCCCATTTTAAATATTGACTCGGCAAAGAAGTCATGGTAGCTCCGTAAGCCAGAGCCTGAGGATTTCCCAGTACATAACTCACAAATTCAATTCCACTCTGTAATTTAGGAAAATAATTATTCGAGCTTAACATATTCTGATTTCCGATTTGCCCCCAGCCTCCACGGACTTTCAATGTCCCAATGACGGAGCGCAAAGGAGCAAAGAACTCTTCTTCACTGACTTTCCAGCCCAATGAAAAAGAAGGAAAATAACCCCAAAGATTAGAAGTAGGAAATTTAGAAGATCCATCGGCACGCATACTGGCTGTAAACAAATAACGGTTATCATAACTGTAATTAAAACGTCCTAAAAAAGAGGCTAACTCTGAACGGTCAACTCCATCACTTGCAGTCTGTGTTCCTGTACCCATTGACACATACCAGTTCTCAGGTATCGGATTGGGGATATTGGTATTAGACGCTCCTAAAGAGTAGTAGTTATATTGTGAAACAGACGAACCTACCATAGCCGAAAAATTATGTTTGCCTAATGATTTGGTATAGGTAAGGGTTTGTTCGATCGACCAGGTCTCATATCGTGAAAAAGACGAAGTGATAAAGTTATTTGACATTTGGTCATAAGGAGCAACATAATATTTATCCTTAAATTCTTTGTTCATCCCATACGACAAATCGATTCCAAAATCAGCCCTGTAAACCAACTCTTTGATCGGTTTAATTTCAAAATAAGCGTCCCCCACTATTCGGTCATATTGAGTGCTTGGGTGATCATAATCTGTCATACTCAACGGATTTGCATAATTGGCAATCGAAGAGGCCGATACTTGTCCACCTACCGGTGTTCCTGATGACAATACCGATCCTGCCGGAAAGCGAGTCGGATCCCAGGGAGCCAACCGGATAGCGCTGTTCAATAAGGAATAATTATCATTATTATTGGGAGCATTCCTGTTGTCGGAATTCATCAACGAAAGGTTTTCCCCTACTCTCAGCCAATCATTCACCTGAGATGAAGAATTGACCCGAAAAGTAAAACGTTTGTAAAATGAATCCATAATGATTCCTTCCTGATCGAAATAGCCTCCACTTATTGAATAGTTTGATTTAGCAGTTCCGCCATTTGCCGAAATGTAATAGTTTTGTATCGGGGCATCAGGAGTAAAAACCACATCCTGCCAGTCGGTGTTATATGAAGAATAGTTTAAACCTGAAGGGATGTACGAAGATTTGCTACCTGCAAAATTAGTGTAAACCCAGTTATTGAAATCTGTACCCGTGGTTCCTGTATAACCCCAGAATTTAGATAATTGATCTGAATTCATCAGGCTTAATTTTTTAGCACGGTTTTGAGTACCATAATAGGCATCAACCGATAGTGTCATTTTCCCTGATTCATTTCCCTGATTGGTTGTAATAAGTATTACGCCATTCGCACCACGCGATCCGTAAATAGCGGTAGCTGATGCATCCTTTAAAATTTCTGTGGATTTAATATCGTTGGGGGATAAATAATTAATACTGGTTACGGCCACACCATCCACTACATAAAGAGGATCAGCATCATTTATGGTTCCAATTCCACGGATACGCACTACCATGTCTGCACCCGGCTGTCCACTGTTGGCTACCACGGTAACGCCCGGTGAAAGTCCCTGCAGGGCCTTGTCGATACTGGCCGACGGGAGTTTCCGCAATTGTTCCCCCGAAATGGAAGCCACAGCACCGGTCAGGTCACTTTTCTTGACAGTACCATACCCAATGGCAACTACTTCATCAAGAACAACTGTATTTGTTTTAAGTATTATTTTCAGATCAGCGATTGAATTAATGACCTTTAGATCTTCATTTTTATAACCTATGTAGGAGAATACAAGGGTTTGATCTTTCTGTACCTCGATGCTAAACTGACCATTTGTATCAGTAATGGTACCAATTGTTGTTCCTTTAACGACAACGTTCGCTCCAATAATTGGCATTTTATCATCGTCGGAGAGAATCGTTCCGCTGACTTTAAACTCTTGTGCCCAGGCTGAAAGACTGATTACGATGAAAATGAAAAGAGGAAGAAGTACTTTTTTCATAAATATTTAAATTTAAGCTGTTGAAAATAATGAAATAAATAAGAATAGTGAACTGTTCGTCCATTTACAGGAAACCGTACTATACGAATATAAAATCCGGTAAAAAAAATAATATATTGAGAAGAGTAAAAATTGGTTGTCTGACCCTTTGATCAGACAACCGTTTTTCAGGAAAGAATGAAGCGATTTATTTGTTAAATTTACAAACTCTGCTGCCGGCTTTTGCAATATAAATGCCCCGGGCCAGGTTTGAAATGTCAATATTATTAAGTTTGCTGCTTAAAACCCGGGCACCATTTGTTGAATAGATTTCAACAGGATTGGTGTTATTCGATACTTTAAGCTGATTCCCTACCACTTTAATCTCCAGATTATCTGCTTTAACAGTTTCTACTGCAGTTACACCATCACTCAAATACACATTATCCCAGGCAATAAAACTACCGGTATCGTTGCCACCTGCAAAGGTTAAATAATTGCTTTGAGATATTGCAGCTTTATAAACCAGATTATTTGTAGATACAACTGAATTTGTCATCAATTGTGACATCGGAATATTAAATTCAACCCATTGAGTTCTGTCTCTTTTTGCAAGTGGTAAAGTGGTTTTGTTTAGGACAACTATGCCAGAGGTAACTGTAGTAATAAATGGATCAGTTGGATCTACCGTACTTCCTACAAGTGTAATTGTAATATCTGTGGCACAATCTGTACGAATGGCAAAATGGAAAGTCCAGTCGGAAGTCACATCGGTCAAATCAACAGTTGCATTTAGATTGCCGGATGCAGGTCCGGTATAATATCCGCAACCCCACCAACCTACATTTCCTACTGTAAAAGCAAGATAATCGGGTTGACCCAACGATCCTGCCCCAACTGCAGTCGTGCCTGCCAATGTACTGCCATCCGGCCAGATATACAATATACGGTTCAAATCGTCCAATCGGTCATCTACCCATCCGGCTCCCCAACCCGGATCAGTGGTGGGATAATCTCCCAATGCAAATACATAGCGTTTTTCAGCTCTTACAAAAACACTTCCAACGATTAACATTGTTGCCAATAGCAATGTAAATTTTCGTGTAAATTTTTTCATGATTCTTGAGTTTTTAAATTAATTATGGATTAATATTTATTGGTCTACATTTTTTTATATAAATAGAATAAAAAACGATAACGTAATTTTAAATTAAATAGCTGTAATTTATTTTAATTGTGTATTTTGAACATTGCAAATATAAAGGGATTATCTATAGAATAATTTTTTTTTACCTCACATTAATTCAGTTTTTTGAATATTTCGGTACACAATATTACAGCGAAACAATTTTATTTTGACTGATTTCCAATCATATAGCAAATAGAGTGTTTTTAAACATATTTCACTCAATATTTCAGCGCATAAAAATGTACTAATATTGGATATTATTAAATCAAAAAATCTAAATTAGTAGTTTATGAAAAGAATCATTTTAGTTTTGATTTCTTTCTTTCTGGTGAATCAGGCATTTCCGAACCAACCATTGGTCCGGAATTTTACACGGTCAATATATAATGCCGGTACGCAAAACTGGGCAATAGCACAGGATAAATCGAACATTATGTATTTTGCCAATAATTCAGGATTGCTGAAGTTTGATGGAATGAAATGGACAACATATCCAATAAAAAATGGAACAAATGTTCGTTCAGTGCTTTGTGGAAAGGATGGTCGCTTTTATGCCGCTACGTTTAATGAATTTGGATATTATCAGGAATTAGAAAACGGACGACTTGAATATTATTCATTAGTGAACAAGCTGGGGAATAATCATATCAGTTCAAATGAGTTATATAATATTCTTCAGGGAGATAATAAAATATATTTCCAGGCTGAAAAGTCTATCTTTCAATATGATGGAAGGTCTATTAAAAGTTATCCTTTTAAATCTAAAATTGATGTTTCTGCATTTGTTCATAATATACTGTTTATTGCCAGTTCTCAAAAAGGCGTATTTATGCTGAATGGAAATATATTTATCAGGATTCCGGGTTCTGAATTACTGATTGATAAAAAAGTGTGTTCTATACTTCCTTATAAAGACGGTAATATTTTAATTGTGACCAGTTTTAATGGTGTCTATCTGTTTGATGGAAGTACTATTGTTCCATTCAATACCGGGATAGATGACTTTTTAAAGAGAAATCAGGTTTTTTGTGCAACAACCAATGGGAAACAACTTGTTTATGGAACAGTGCAGAGTGGCATTGCCATTCAAAGTATTGTTGACGGAACAGTACTATATGTAAATACGTATTCAGGATTGCAAAATAATACTGTTCTTAGTGCAGCATTCGATAACCAACAGAATCTATGGCTCGGTCTGGATAAAGGAATTGATTATGTCATGTTAAATAGCCCAATATTGAATATATTCGGGACCAATAATCTTTACGGTGCAGGTTACACTTCATTCCTGAGAAATAATGTACTGTATTTTGGCACGAATCAGGGACTATATAAAACATCCTATCCTCTTCCGGATACTTCATTTCCGGCACAATTGAAACTTATTAATGGAATGGAAGGGCAGGTCTGGTGTTTGAATGAAATTGACAATACCCTGTTTTGTGGCGATGACCAGGGGGCTTTTATTATTTATCCCGATCATTCCGATAAAATTCAGGGTCTGCCGGGGACATGGACGTTCAAACCCCTGAAGCAACACCCCGATTTAATTTTGGGTTGTTCATACCAGGGACTTTTTATCCTGAAAAAGACAGGAAAATTATGGAAATTCTCCCGTTTTATAAAAGGGAAATTTACGGAATCAAGTCCCATGTTTGAAGAAGATACCGATGGCACCATCTGGTTTAGCCATTGGCAAAAAGGACTATTCCGGTTACATTTCAACACGGATATGGATAGCATCACCCGCGTCGATTTATTCGATAACACAAAAGGATTTCCCAGCAACAGGAATAATACAGTCTTCAGAATTGATAATGAACTTATCTTTTCATCCGAACGCGGATTTTATAGTTATAACAGAAAAACGCATAGAATGGACCCTGATGTAAAATGGAATAAATTATTTAATTCTTTGCCAAGTTATATGCGGTTACATGAAAGTAAAAACGGTGATGTATGGTGCCTTTCCGGACGATTTGTAGGCTTAGCCAAAAAGAATCCGGACAAATCGTATACTATGGATTCATTGACCTATCGTATATTACAACCCAAAATAATTATTGGTTTTGAGCATTTTAATTTTATTGACAACAACAATCTGATATTAAGCAATGAAGATGGTTTCAGTTGGATTGACACCCGAAAGGAAATCGTTACAAGAAAGACGTTTAAGGTGATTTTACATAATGTTTTTATATACAATGAAAAGGATTCGGTGACAGGTAAAATGAAAAGCATTGACAGAGTAAATTCTACGAATGTATATAGTCATAAACAAAACTCCATACGTTTCGAATATGTTGCTCCCGAATATCGAAATGATGGCATGGTTCAATATAGTTATAAACTTGAAAATTATGATGAAACATGGTCGGTGTTTAGTAACGATAACGTCAAGGAGTACACAAAATTACCAAAAGGTCATTATGATTTTAAAGTCCGGGCACGCGATATCCTTGAATCAAAAGAGGCTGTTTGTTCTTATTCGTTTACAATTTTACCTGCATGGTACGAAACACGAATCGCATTTATAATCTACCTCCTGTTAGGGATAATGCTTATAGCTGCAATTGTTATTTTTATCAATCATCAATCCAAAAAGGGAGCAAACGATATGGAAAGGATGAAAGAAATTGAATTGAATGAGCAGAAAAAACAGCACGAAGCCGAAACATCAGAAAAGAAAAAGGAAATAAAAGAATTAAAGAACCAGCAATTGCAATATGAACTACGGCACAAATCCCAGGAACTGGCGAGTTCAACGATGAATCTGATTCGAAAAAACGAGATTTTGCTCGAAATAAAAGACAATATCACCAAAGTAACAGATGATATTAAATCAAGCCATGACTCTACCACCATACTCTCCCGCCTCGTCAAAATGGAACGAAGCATTAAACAAAATATCGAAAATGATAATAACTGGAAACGATTCGAAGAGAATTTCGATTTAGTGTATGAGAATTATTTAAAAAGACTGGGTGAAATGTATCCGGAATTAAATACAGCTGATAAAAAGCTCTGTGCCTATCTGAAAATGGATCTATCGTCAAAAGATATTGCTCCCCTTCTCAATATGTCTGTCCGAAGTGTTGAAATGAGCCGATACCGCCTTCGAAAGAAAATGGATTTAGACAGAGATATGAATCTCGGTGAGTTTCTGCAAAAGTTTTAATAAAATTCATTATTATCCGATAGAAACGGGACTTTTATTTTATTTCTTTGGGATTATATTCATTTTCATGAATGATTTTGCATTGTTCTGGGTCTGAGAGGTTTCGGGTTGACAGTCGCCCTCCCACTTGGTGTTGATTGCAGAATACCTGAAACTTAGATGTGGGAGTGCGACTAAAGGATACGCAAAACTTTTTGTCGTCGAGGAATGAGAAACAAAAACGTTTTATTCATCAACAGGAAAACGCTCAAAAGTACTTCGTACGTTTTGAGGTTTTTCCCTCCCACTTAATGATGATTGCAGAATACCTGAATCTTAGATGTGGGAGTGCGACTAAGGGATACGCGAAACTTTTTGTCGTCGAAGTACGAGACACAAAAACGTTTTATTCATCAACAGGGAAACGCTCAAAAGTACTTCGTACGTTTTGAGGTTTTTCCCTCCCTCTTGTTGTAGGTTACAGAAAACCTGAATCTTAGATGTGGGAGTGCGACTAAGGGGATAATTGCGTTCTGTGTTCCCTTTTTGGTCGAAGTTTGTAAATTTGCAGTCAGTGGATAGTGCGTTTGAGCAAAGCACAACTTCCCGATGAAAAATCGGAACAAGTTTGCTGATAATAAGTTTAGTACCGACAAATCATATGTACCATTTATAACTAATTCAATTAAAATTAAAAACTTAATTTGTTTCCAGTTGAGGTTGTGCTTCACTTAAAACTAAAGTTACTTTCGTCACCTATTCAGGACCCTGTCCCGCCGGATATAAATCTTTTATAAATGTACAAAGGATCATGCTTGTCATTGGGATTTAAAATCACAATTCTCTGTATTATAAGGATTTGCAATCCGCTTTACCTTTCCATTCAAACCACAGTTATTCCGATAATCCTTTCTTCCAGATAACTATCGGGACCCAATCAATGGCCGAACTATATTACAATCTTCCGCCCGGTTTACAATTTCTGCTTTTAAAGGATGAAATAGAATTCTCTTTTAATGCGATGACTGATAAGTATTTTACAAGAATTTATAAGCTGCAAATATAGTTAATGGTTTTTAATATTTGTATTTATCAGATTAGAAATCCTAATAATATAAGAAGCCGGAATAATATCCCGATAGCAATCGGGACCATTCAACTGACAATTCCATTTTCGTATTTATAATGGACATATCCGGTTCTACGTTGGATTGCAAGGTTTGAAGTCTGTTCTGTTATTTGGATGATCATGTTTTTTCTGAAGAAAATGTTAATTAAAGCGTTAACTGATTTACATTTGAAAGTGAAAGTAAACCGTAATCCAACCGAAAGTCAGGCGAAGGAGTAACCTAGCTTTAACCTGTCAATAGCCTGTACGTAACCTGTCGGTAGCCTGTCCTGTAATAAGGATATAAAAAGGATATAATAAGGTAATAATAAGATAATAATAAGATTCTATTTTAGATTCTTATTATATCCTTTTTAGTTTCTTATTATTTTCTTGTTATTTATTTTCATATGGATAGGCTACAGACAAGTTACGGATAGGGTATTGATAGGGTATCCTTTCGAATTATTTTATTATTTCAGGCTTTTTTCATTAGATTGAAAAAATTTTGTTTGTAATCCCCAAAAATGTCGATACTGAAAATTTCATTTTTTTGTTCGGGGATCTCCGTTTATTGGTTGCTTCTTAATAGTTTTTACAAAAGTAAAATGCGATATTCCAATGTCTTCGAGGGAAACCCTCACTTCTTAGAATTCTTTTGGAATCATCCTATTGACTGAATTTGTATAATTCATACGGATTTTAGTGAGGGGTTCACTTATGCAATCCTGGTTTTCTCATGTGAAGCCCTCACTTTGAAATAACTCCGGGATACTCACGATGTTGATAGTGAGGGTTTCACTTTATCAGCTATAGTGTAAGCCTTCGGCAGTGTACATCTCTTGTAATTAAAAAGCCCATAAAAGCAGAATCAAGTTCTGTTTTTATGGGCTTTTAAAATTTAGTTTGAAATTATGCTCGGTTTAATTTCCAAATATG
>Ga0302269_1000346_pt1 | contig 29077 bp, 14 predicted proteins | sample III_Bog_E2_2_FD_194560 | JGI IMG/M metagenome (GOLD analysis project Ga0302269, IMG submission 194560) | Peat permafrost microbial communities from Stordalen Mire near Abisko, Sweden - III_Bog_E2_2 | ecosystem: Environmental > Terrestrial > Soil > Wetlands > Peat | place: Sweden: Abisko...
AGTCGTACCCGAGCTAAGAAAATGAGCCTGGACCCCGAGATCTTGCCGCCCACACCCTACGACGCCGGCTCCGACTCCGAAGACGGATCGGCCGGGGCCACGCTGGCGATCCTGCCGCGCGACGCGGAGTTCCTTCCGGCCTCGCAGCCGGGCGATCCGATGTATGAAACCGACAGGATGGTCGAGGAATATATCCGGGCGTCCAAAGCGCCTGCAACCCAGCGCGCCTATATGTCGGACTGGAGGCACTTCGCCGGGTGGTGCGAGAAAAGCGGGCTTTTGGCGCTTCCAGCGTCACCTGGTACCGTGGCTCGCTACATCACCTACCTGGCGAAGCCCGCGGACGGGGCGAAGCCGCGCAAGCCGGCCACCATCGTCCGCCGCCTGACATCGATTAATCGGATGCACAAGATTGAGAGGTTCGCCTCACCGGCGAGCTTGAACAACAACCCGGGGGTAGCGGACACGCTCCACGGCATCCAGCGGCGGTTGGGAATGAAGCAGCAGAGGAAAGAGCCGCTGACGCGCGAGCGGATCGTCGAGGTCCTGGGTATTCTCGATGGTCCGATAGCGGCGGCGCGCGACAAGGCGCTGCTGCTGATCGGCTTCGCTGGCGCCCTGCGGCGGTCGGAGCTGGCCGCCATGCGGTTCGAGGACGTGACGTGGCACAGGAAGGGAATCACCATCAACCTGCCGCGCTCGAAGACCGACCAGGAGGCCAAGGGGCGAACTGTAGAGATATTGTGGGGCGTTCACAAGCAGACCTGCCCGGTGACGGCGCTCGAAAATTGGCTGAAGATCTCCCAGGTGAGGGAAGGCTTGGTATTTCGCAGCGTCGGACGTCATGGGAACATCGGCAAGGGGTTGCACCCAAACTCTGTCGGTAAACTGATCAAGAGGCTCGTGAAGCGGACAACGATAGGGTCTCCGGAGTTGTACGGCGGCCACTCCCTGCGTGCCGGCTTCGTGACTGAGGCCTCGGCAAACGGCGCGACGGATCTGCAGATTATGAAGCAGACGGGTCACACCTCGGCGGAGATGGTTCACCGCTATGCTCGCGCCGATCAAGAGGACAAGCAGACTGCGATGAGCAAGCTGGGCCTCTGACTGGGGCTTCGGAACTGTGAACTGGAGGCAGTACTGATGGAAGCATGGGAACTGAAGGCTGGGCTCGAAGTGATTTTAGGCAGCGCCAATCGTGAGCTCACGTTGAGCGATCTGGCGCGCGGCCTCGGCGTCGACGAGCGCGCTGCGGAGGACGCATCTCGGAGATCAATGAGATTCGGGGAATCAAGAGTATGGTCTTGGGTCCGCCTGTTTATTACCCACGACAATGTGGATTGTCATGGACAGTTTCCGTGCTAGCCTGAATTTAGCGTTCCGCTCAATTTTGCAATAGCCTATTGCAAAATTGGCCGACGTCCGAGGCGAAACTGCCATGCCCAGGCCTACCAGTATCGAGATCGGCGTCCCTGCGGGCTACCCAGAGCTGCTCGCCGAGCTCAAAACCCGCATCCGGACGGCCCAAGTGCGCGCCGCCTTCGCCGTGACCCACGAACTGGTGCTGCTTTACTGGTCGATCGGCCGTGACCTCAGCTCCCGGTTTCCCCGGGAGGGCTGGGGAGCGAAGATCGTGGACCGGCTGGCCCGAGACCTCCAAGCGGAGTTCCCCGGAGTGGAGGGCTTCGGTCCCCGCAACCTGCGTTATATGCGGAGTCTCGCCGAGGCGTGGCCGGAGCCGGAGATTTTGCAACAGCTCATTGCAAAATTGCCCTGGGGCCATAATACGCGGGTTCTGGATCGGGTCAAGGACCGTCCTACGCGCGAGTGGTATCTTCGTGCCTCGCTCGAACATGGCTGGAGCCAGAATGTCCTGGTCCACATGATCGCGGGCCGACTGCATGAGAGGGAAGGGAAGGCCCTCACCAACTTCCGCCGCACCCTACCCCCCGAGGGCTCCGATATGGCGGAGCAGATCCTGCGCGACCCCTACAACTTCGACTTCCTCACCCTGGCCGACGACTATAAGGAGCGCGAGCTCGAACGCGGCCTGCTGCTCCACCTCCGCGATCTGCTGCTCGAGCTGGGCCGCGGCTTCGCCTTCGTCGGCAGCCAGGTTCCGCTGGTGGTCGGCGACGAGACCTTTTATATCGACCTGCTCTTCTACCATCTCCGGCTGCATGCCTACTTCGTCATCGAATTAAAGACTGGAAAATTCAAGCCGGAGTACGCCGGCAAGCTCAATTTCTATCTCTCGGCCGCCGACGACCTGATCCGGACGCCGCCCGACGGGCCGACCCTGGGCCTTCTGCTCTGCGAGGGCCGCAACGGCGCGGTGGTCGAGTATGCGTTGCGCGACATCGCCAAGCCGATCGGCGTCTCCACCTACCGGGTCACGCGCGAGCTGCCGGTGCCTCTCCAGGAGGATCTACCCTCGATCGAAGACCTGCAGGGGGTCGTCGAGAAGCTGCGCGGCGAGCTCGAGGCCATCCGCAAAGACGCGGATAGCGGAGTGAACTCGTGAGCACGGCTGCGCTGGCGGCAATCTCTGCGGTGGCGGCGGAGCCGGTCGATCTTCGCCTGGCCCAACTCAGGCAGATGGTGCTCGACTCGGTCGTCGCCGAGAACTCGAAGCGCAACTATGCCAAGGCGCTCGACGATCTCTTCCTCTTCGCTGCCAGCCGACCTCTCACCCGTGCTCTTCTGATGGAGTGGCGGGCGGCGATGAACAAGCTCTCGCCCTCGACGGTCAACGTCCGGCTCTCGGCGATGCGCAAGCTGGTCACCGAGGCGCGTCGCAACGGCATGCTGGGAGCCGAAGAGGCCGCGAATCTGACCGAGATTCCGAATATCCCGGAGAAGGGAACTCGTCTGGGCAACTGGCTGACCCGGGAGCAGGCGAAAGAGCTGCTTGCGGTCCCGGATCGTTCTACCATCAAAGGCAAACGCGACTACGCCATCCTCGCGCTGCTGGTCGGCTGCGCCCTGCGCCGGCAGGAGCTCGCCGAGCTTGACGTCGAGAAGATCCAGATGCGCGAGGGCCGCTGGGTCATCGTTGATCTCCGCGGAAAGGGCGGGCGGGTGCGCACTGTGGCGATCCCGATATGGGTTAAGCACGGGATCGACGCCTGGATGATCGCAGGCAACGTCGAAGACGGCCGTCTCCTGCGCCCGGTCCTCAAAGGCGGCAAGGTCAAGGGCGAGACCCTGACCGACTGGTCGATCTGGTCGGTGGTCGAGCGGTCGGCAAAGGAAATCGGGATCGAACGCTTCGGTGCCCACGATCTGCGCCGTACCTGCGCCAAGCTCTGCCGCAAGAGCGGCGGCGATCTCGAGCAGATCAAGTTCCTGCTCGGCCACTCTTCGATCCAGACGACGGAACGATATCTTGGGTCGGAGCAGGAACTGGCGGTAGCGGTCAATGATGGTCTGGGCTTCTAATACAGTCGTCAGGAGCGAGTCGAACGATGAAACGACGAATCTGTTCCTACAACATGGCTGCCGTTCCCGAAGACGGATACGTCGTGACCGACGATGGGGGCGAGATGGGGTCAGCTCACGAAACGGATAATAGTGTGCGCTTAAGGATACTTCTGGCAATAAAATCAATAACTTACAGGAGTCCTATTCACGATAAAAACGCGGTTGGAGCCTTATTATAACCTCTTTGTTTTCAATATCTCTTTCTCCTTAGCGTACGATTTCCTCCGTTTCGTGAGCGGACCCCATCCAGTTCTGGGTCGCTAGGCCCAGTGGACACTGGTCAGTTCGGGCAGACGCCGCAGGGGAACGCTCCCGGTGTAGCAATGAATGCAGTTTTGAAAAGCCCATAAACAAAATTCACGAAATTATGCCATCACACGAAAGTTGTAGAATATGCATGAAACTTTCATGGAATCGCATGATAAAAAGTCTACTAGCTACAGTAGACGACGGCCTATGGGACCGGAGTTAGCTGAAGCAAGCACTGCAATAACCCCATGTTGCATTTAGCTCGGGCCACAATGGCGTGGGCAATCCTGTCTGTGTGCATTTCAGAGTAAAGAACCAGCTCAATTGAGCCGTATTGCTGTGCCTGTATTTTACTTTCTGTGTCTGCACCTGACAGTTTGAGGGCCCCTTGAATATCTCCCGCTTCGCTCGAACAGCGCTTCTGTGTCTTGCCGCATCTTTCCTTCCCATCAACAGCTTTGTAGCCCAGGCCGCTACGGTCCCCGCGGGAGCATGTTTGTATGCGCTGGACGCGACGGCAGACCGCGCCTTTCAGATCGCAGGGGCGCAGTCTGTCTATACCGCGTGCGGAGCTGTGTCTGAATCCAGCGCGAGCGACGGCTTCGAGATGGAAGGGGCCGAGACGCTGTACCTGCAAAATCACTCTCAGGTAAGCGTTGTGGGAGGCGCGCAACTGAACGGGCAGACGGATCTCTGGGACACAATCAGCAATAAACAAGTGCAGCCGGTGAAGGTTACGAGTCCGGGAGACCCGCTGGCGTCGATTGCCGCGCCTACCAGTGGGACCGTTGTGAGCAAGAGCCACGCGTCGTTCGACATGAACAACAAGCCGGCGAATAACACGCTCTCTCCGGGCGTGTACTGCGGCGGTCTCACGATCGGGAACACCAACGGCGCCACCTTCACCATGAGTCCGGGTGTATACATCATGGCCGGCGGCGGACTGACCCTGAACTCACAAGCGGTGGTAAACGGCACCGGCGTCACGGTGTACAACACGTCGAGCGCCGGGTGGGGCTGCTCCAGCAGCTACAGCTATACCCCTGTGACCATCAGTGGACAGGTGACGGCTACGCTGTCGGCGCCTACGTCCGGGGCGTTCAATGGAATCCTGTTTTTCGGAAACCGTACCGGATGCGCGACGGCGGGCTCCTGCCAGGATCAGATCAACGGCGGTTCTACGGTCGTTTTTAACGGCGCGCTGTACTTCAAGAGCGACCAGATCACGATCTCGGGAAGCAGCGCCAGCGGCTACATGATGCTGGTGGCGGACAAGATTGACATCAACGGGAACTCGACGTTCGGCATCAACGGGGATCCTTTCGACAACATTACGGTCAGCGTTTCACCTTCGACAAGTTTGCTGTATGCAGGCCAAACGCAGCAGTTTACCGCGACCACGAACAGTGCCAACACGGCAGTAACGTGGACGATCAGTCCGGCGGGCGTGGGAACGATCAACACGTCGGGGCTGTACACGGCCCCGGCCACTATCTCTGCCCAGCAAACGGTGACGGTGACAGCGACCAGCCAGGCGGACACAAGCAAATCTTCCACGGCTACAGTCACTCTGACGGTAAACAAGACGACGCCAACCATTACCTGGGCGACTCCTGCGGCCATCACTTACGGCACGGCGCTGAGTGCGACGCAGCTCGATGCGACCTCAACCGTGGCGGGAACTTTTGCTTACACGCCAGCCGCCGGCACGGTTCTTGCCGCTGGATCGCAGACGCTCTCGGTCACCTTTACTCCGACGAACACGACTCTGTACAACACCGCTGCGGCAACCGTTGCGCTGACAGTGAGCAAGGCTACACCGACGATCAGTTGGGCGACTCCTGCTGCCATCACTTACGGTACGGCGCTGAGTGCAACGCAGCTCGACGCCACCTCGACCGTGGCGGGAACTTTCGCCTACACGCCCGCGGCTGGGACTGTGCTGACTGCCGGCTCGCAGAACTTGTCGGTGACCTTCACGCCCATAAATACAACTGAATACAACACAGCTACGGCCTCAGTTCAATTAACGATCGGCAAGGCTGCGGCGACGGTCACGCTGGGCAGCCTCGCGCAGACCTACACCGGGTCTGCGCTCTCGGCGACGGCCAGCACCGTGCCCAACGGCCTGACGGTGAACTTCACCTATAACGGCATCTCGACCGCGCCAACTGCTGCGGGCAGCTACACCGTAGTGGGAACCATCAGCGACAGCAACTATCAGGGCTCGAACACCGGAACGCTGGTGATCGGCAAGGCCGCAGCCGCCATCACCTGGGCGACCCCGACGGCCATCACCTACGGCACGGCGCTGAGCGGAATCCAGCTCAACGCCAGCTCGACGGTTGCCGGGACGTACATCTACACGCCGTCAGTGGGAACTGTGCTGGCGGCAGGCTCGCAGACCCTCTCGGTAACCTTTACGCCAACCGACAGCACCGACTACACGACGGCTACCAGCACCGTGCAGTTGACGGTAAACCAGGCGCAATGCGGATCGAGTGGATATAGCTACCAACGCGCTATCACCATCGACCACACAAAGGTTCCAAATACCGATCAGGCTAACTTTCCGTTCCTGTTCAACACCACCGATCCCGCCTTTGCCACGACAGCCAACGGCGGCCACGTCACCAGTTCCACCGGCAATGACATTATCTTCAGCACCGATCCGAACGGTCTCACCAAGCTGGACCATGAACTGGAGGAATACAACCCGGTCACCGGGCAGGTTATTGCATGGGTGCGTATTCCCACTCTCTCACACACCACGGATACCGTTCTTTATGTGTTCTACGGAAACACCAGCATCACAACCTCGCAGCAGAACCCAACCGGTGTGTGGGACAACAACTACATGGGCGTCTGGCACGTTGCCAACAATGGCGGTCAACTATCCCTTGTAGACAGCACCAGCAACGCAAATAACGCCACTAATAATGGCGCAACCTCAACCGTCGGCCAGATCGACGGCGGAATGCAAACCGACGGCAGCACATATGCGACCATCGGAACTCCGTCCAGCCTGGCAAATCTGGCTCAAGGCAACGCAACATTTTCTGCGTGGGTCAATACAGCCACCGGTGCAGGTGGCCGGATCATGGGTAAAGACGACAATAATGGCAGCGTGGGATGGGCGCTTAGCCTGAATGCGAACAACAATGTTGACTTTGTGGTGGTCTATAGCAGCTACGATTTCAGACTCTACAGTTCGGGAATAGTCGGCAATGCCATGTGGTCCTATGTGACCGTTACATTAGCAGGAAGTGCAACGCAAAGCGGTCAAGCCACTATTTTTATTAATGGCTTACCAAGTGGAAGTGGCACAGGGGGGACCGGACAGACTGGCGACGATTCCGCACAAACTGCATTTTTAGCCAACTCTACTTATGGGGATCAAGTCTCTTCGCCGCTGAATGGATCGGCAGACGAGTTCAGAATTTCAAACGTAATCCGCTCAAGGGACTGGATTTCCACGGAATATAACAACCAGAGTTCGCCGGCAACTTTCTACCAGCTATCGAATGAGAATCCGGTTATAGTAACGCCAAGCACAGCCATTCTTTATGGCTTGCAGAGCCAGCAGTTTAACACTAGTTGTTCCGGCTCTATAATCTGGTCGCTCAGTCCGGCTGGACTCGGCACGCTTACCACGAGCGGTCTCTATACCGCCCCGGCCACGATCTCCATGCAGCAGACGGTAACGATCACGGCGACCAGCCAGGCCGATCCGAACTCGTCGGCCTCAGCAACAATCACGTTGGAGCCGCCGGTGGCGGTGAGCGTGACTCCGGCTAGTGTGACGCTCTACGGCAGCTGGACGCAGCAATTTGCGGCTGTTGTGACCAATGCCAAGAACTCTGCGGTGACGTGGACGATAAGCCCGGCAGGTGTGGGCACCATCAACTCGTCAGGTCAGTACACGGCACCAGCTACAGTCTTAACGCAACAAACAGTGACCATCATCGCAACCAGTCTTGCGGAGCCGACTCAGTCGGGTTCTGCGACGGTCACGTTAACGCCAACGCAATGCGCATCAAGTTATCAGCGCGCAATCACCATCGACCACACGAAGATTCCCAACACCGACCAGACCAACTTCCCGTTCCTGTTCAGCACTACTGATCAGGCGTTTGCAACGATAGCGAATGGCGGACATGTAGCCAGCCCCAACGGCAACGACATTGTCTTTAGCGCGGATCCGAATGGCCTCACGAAGCTGGACTACGAACTAGAGCAGTACAATCCGGCGACAGGCCAGATCGTTGCGTGGGTGCGAATTCCAACGCTCTCGCACACAGCGGATACTGTCCTGTATATGTTCTATGGGAATTCCAGCATCACCACTTCACAGCAGAATCCAAGCGGCGTGTGGGATAGCAATTATCTTGACGTCCTCCATCTCGACGAGGCCACTGGAACAACGATCTTCGATTCCACGGTCAACGGAAATAACGGTACCAAGGTGTCCCAATCTAGCCCATTGGCGACAGCGTCAGGCGAAATTGGCGGAGCGCAGGCTTTCAACGGCACCTCCGACTTTATTGCTTTACCACCCGCGATGACCGGCGGCCTAACCGTCTTCAGTGTCAGCTTCTGGACCAACTCGACGGATCTGGGCAACAACGGAACTTATTGGAATAGGCCCCAGTTTGTTGGAGACTCGACCTACGGTGGGTCGAGCGGTGATTTTGGCGTAAATACCAACAGTGGCAATCTGGGTATATGGTCGGGCTTGAATGGCGGCAGCGATAACTCGCTGGTGAGCGGCAATTATATCAGCGACAACACATGGCATCGGATTGATGCGGTCAATAACGGTTCGAGTATCGAATTGTATCTGGATGGAGCGGACACAGGCCAGACGCTATCATCAGGCTTAGCACTCGATAGCTATGGCTGGTATCTTGGCGCACAACACGATCAGGGCGTGGGCGCTGCATTCTTCCATCAGGGCAACCTCGATGAGTTTCGATTCTCAAACTCCGCGCGAAGTTCCGACTGGATCGCCGCGGAATACAGAAATCAAAGTTTGCCTGCTGCGTTCTATCGATTATCTCCAGAAGGCTTGGATAGCACAACACAGATCACGCCAGCCGCTGTGAACTTATATGCCGCTCAGAACCAGCAGTTTGCAATGCTAGGAATGGGTACATGCAATCTGGTAGCAAGCAACTGGACAATCGAGCCGGCAGATGTGGGAACGATCAGCCAGACTGGCCTTTACACGGCACCGGGTATGATCGTGACCCAGCAGACTGTTACGGTCACGGCAACGACCCCAGAGAACAACAATTCAGTTTCGGCGGTAGTAACCCTGCTGCCATCTTGGAGCGGACCTGCGGGAACGGTAATCACAATCAATGGGTCAGGCGGATTCGGAAGCGCCGAAGGAGCTAACAGCGTGACGGTTGGCGGACTTCCGGCAATGACGCTGTTTTGGAGCGATACGCAGATACAAATACAAATTCCGACCGGCACCGGATTAGGCATTAGGAGTGTAGTGATTGCGGTTGTAGGTCAACCAAACACTGTAGCCACCTTTACAGTGACACCTGGGTTAGTTGGCATCACGCCGCCCGCAACCGGTCTTTCTGCATCGACGGCCACAGACTTGCCAAATCAAGTCGTACCCTTGCTCTTCAACGGAACGGCGGGACAGTTGGCCAGCGTGCTGGGTAGCAACTTTAACTTTGCTGGCTTCCTGCAAGGGGCGAACATCAGCATTCTCAATCCGGATGGCACAACCCTTGTTACCACCTCTATGTGTGGTGCCTTGAATTTAGGCTGTAATCTATTTCTGAATCCAGTTACTCTGCCAACAACAGGAATCTACACTCTGCTGCTTGCTCAGGGAGCTGGCAGCGACACGGTCACCTTGAACTTGTTCCAGAATCAAACGGGCACGATAATCTCTGGAGTTCCCGTAAACACCACCATCAACATCCTTGGGCAAGAGGATCTGCTGACCTTCAGCGGCACGGCGGGACAGTTGGCCAGCGTGCAGCTTAGCAACTACAACTTTACTGGTATCGGCTTTCTGCCGAGCGTGGGCATCAGCATTCTCAATCCGGATGGCACAACGCTTGTTAGCACCTGGATGTGTGGCGCCTTGAATTTAGGCTGTAATCTATTTCTGAATCCAGTTACTTTGCCAACAACAGGAACCTACACTCTGGTGATCGCTCCCGGGGCGGGAACTGGCAGCGGCACGGTATTACTCACGTTAACCTACCCTAACGTAAAGATCAGCGCCAGTCTTTCGCCGGTGGAGTCATGGTTCAGCTATCCAGTAGCGGTCAATGTCGCACTGACAACAAAGAGCGGACAGGTGCCTACGGGATCCGTGGCCTGCTCTGGGGCTGGCGTCTCTTCAGCGTGGGTTACCGTGAACGCAAACGGTAGCGCAACAGTGCCGATGAATGGACTTCCGCTCGGAAAAGATAGCATCGTTTGCTCGTACGCCAGCAATAACTTAGTCAATTTCTCGAATGCTGTCTCTTCTGCTATGATCGAGACGGTCACCGCATTGCCGACCACTGGGTCGGTCAGCGTCACTCCGGCCAGTACTACGCTATATGGCGGCCAGATCCAGCAGTTCAACGCCAGCGTGTTCAACACGAGCAATCAGGCGGTGACGTGGACTGTCAGCCCCGTAGGAACAGGCACGATCAGCGCGACGGGAATGTACGCGGCTCCGGCGAGCATTACCAGTCAGCAAGCAGTGACCGTTACGGCCACCAGCCAGGCGGATACGACCCAGTCGGCCTCGGCTATGATTACGCTCACGCCCCCGCAATGTGCGTCTAGCGGATACAGCTACCAACGCTCTATCGTAATCGATCACACGAAAGTGCCTAACACGGATCAGACCGACTTCCCATTCCTGTTCAACACAACCGATCCCAGCTTTGCCACAGTTGCCAATGGCGGTCATGTTTCGAGTTCCAGCGGCTACGACATTATCTTCAGCACTGATCCGGGCGGACTCACCAAGCTAAATCATGAACTGGAGCAGTATGATCCTGTTCGCGGCCAGGTTATCGCATGGGTGCGCATCCCAACTCTCTCTCATACTACAGATACTGTTCTCTATGTCTTTTACGGAAATTCAAATGTTGCCACCACGCAGCAAAATTCAACCGGAGTGTGGGACAGCAACTATCAGGCCGTCTATCATTTGGCAAATGTTGGAACAGGTCTTGCTGCCGACTCCACGGCGAACCTCAATACTGGAGATCTCACGTCAGTATCGATGGCTTCTGGCGAAATCGACGGGGCAGCCGGTTTTAACGGCCTCTCCAGCTATCTGCAAATTCCTTCGGCGGATTTTGCGTCCTACCCAACCTCCGGGCCAACCTCAACCGGATTCTCGACATCATTCGGAATCTGGTTCCGAACAGCATCTACCGGGGTGATTTTAGGTCAGACCGACGGCACGGCGCCAGGCGGAAATCCAAGTCAGTGGCAACCTGCGCTCTATATTGACAACGCGGGATTGCTCAGGGCATCCCTCTTCTCCCATGGTGGGACAAGCAATCAAATTGTTACGGCTACAGCCTATAACGACAATAATTGGCATTCTGTAGTTGATACCTACACCAACGGGACAGAAGAACTGTATGTAGATGGACAGTTTGCTGGTTCGCAACAAGTCGCCGAGGTCGGTTACAGCTCAGCTTACTCTTATTTCGTCGGAACCGGCGAGACAGCGAATTGGCCAGCAGCGAACGGTTCTTGGCTGTATTTCAACGGTGCGCTTGACGAGGTCAACATATCGAACATTGCCCGGTCCAGCGATTGGGTGCAGACGGAGTACAGCAATCAGAGTTCGCCCTCGACGTTCTATGCTCTCCATCCAGAAAACGCAGAAGAAGTTACCCCTGGTGCGGTTAGTCTTAAAACGTCGCAGAGCCAGCAGTTCACGGTATTGGGTTCGGTGGCAGGCACATGCAAATCTCCAGATGTAACTTGGTCCATGCCGTCCGGCATGCCGGGTACACTTAGCGCAAATGGACTCTATACCGCACCGAATAGCATCTCAACGCAACTGACGGTGCCGATTACAGCAACAACCTTGGGAAACTCGAGCAAGTCTATCTCGGCGACGGTCACTTTGACCCCAGCCATTACTGTGAGCGTGACTCCGGGCAGTATCACACTGAATGCGGGGCAGACACAGCAGTTTACTGCAAAGGTGAGCAATACCAGCAACACTGCGGTGACCTGGACGATTAACCCGGCAGGGGGGGGGACTATCAGTACGACGGGTTTGTTCACGGCGGCTGCCGGTGTTGCAACGCAGTTGACGATGAATGTAACGGCAACCAGCCAAGCTGACCCAACCCAGTCGGCCAGCGCGACGATTACGCTTTCTCCGACTCCAGTTTCTATAACTCCTCCCTCCTCATGCGGATCGAGCGGATATAGCTACCAGAGCACAATTGTCATCGACCACACGAAGATCCAGAACACGGACCAGAACGACTTCCCATTCCTGTTCAATACGACCAACCCAAGCCTCGCCACAATAGCCAATGGTGGCCAGGTTGCTAATTCCAATGGCTATGACATCATATTCAGCCTCGATCCAAACGGCCTTACCAAGCTGGACCACGAATTGGAGAGCTATAGCCCACTCACTGGACAGGTAACCGCATGGGTACGCATTCCAACGCTCTCGCACACCACAGACACCGTTCTCTACGTGTTCTACGGAAATCCAAATACTGTCGCCTCGCAGCAGAACCCGACTGGCGTGTGGGACAGCAACTATACGGCCGTCTATCATATAGCAAACACAGGGACAGGTACAGCGGCGGATTCCACCTCGTATGGTAACAACGGAACACTCACGTCAGTGTCGGCCGCTTCTGGCGTGATCGATGGCGCAGGCAGCTTCAACGGCACCTCCAGCTCCATGCAGATTCCTGAGACTGATTTTCCAAATGTTCCACCGGGTGTTTACAATAACATAGGTGCTCTTCCCGGTACGTCCACCACAACCACCTTTTCCGCGACGTTTGGTATTTGGTTCAAGACTGCCTCAGCGGGAGGCATCTTAGGGCAGACGGCCGGTACAACCTGCACAGACGAGATAATGGGCGTCTGCCTTTTCACCGGCCCCATGCAGGCTGGTAACCTTCCGGACGGTTCCTGGTCTTCTCTAATCTATGTTAACGATTACGGTCAGTTGAGCGCCGGTGGACTTGTGTCGCCGAATGCGTACAACGACAATAACTGGCATTTCGCGGTCTATACCGCCGCCACCAGCGGAGTGAATGAGTTGTATGTTGATGGACAGAACGTAGGATCAGGACATGGTGGTTGGGGCGGCTATAGTCCAGATTACGCGTACTTTGTCGGCGCTGCATTTACAGATCAATCGTCTCTAGCAAACTGGAATTGGCTATATTTCAACGGTAATATCGACGAGGTTACGGTATCTGATATTCCTAGGTCGGCGGACTGGATTAAGACTGAATACAACAATCAAAGTTCACCATCTACGTTCTACACGTTCAATCCATCCAGTACAGTTCTGGTTGTTCCCTCTGCAATAAGCCTCTACGCATCGCAGAGCCAGCAGTTTGCGGCCACGACCGCGTGCGACTCCCCCGTCTCATGGTCAATGCCTTCGGGTACGCAAGGCACTCTCACGTCAAGTGGCCTCTACACAGCGCCGGCTGAGATTTCGTTGCCACAATCAGCCGTCATCACTGCGAAGAACCAGACGAACGGCTCAACCATCGGCTCAGCCGTCGTTACACTGCTGCCACCACCTCTGCCTATTACTCTTGCAGCAGCAGCTCAGCCTCCATACGTCATCGGAAGCACACAAACATTTGTAGCCTCTCTGAAGGACCAGAGCGGCACGCCGGAGCCTGGCGTGTCTGTTAGCTTCACTGTCTCGGGTGCAAACAGTATCTTTGGCAGCGAAATTACCGATAATAACGGCAACGCCTCGTTTACCTACACTGGCGCGAACAGTGGGGACGATACGATTCAGGCTATGGCAGTCGTGAGCGGACAAGCTTTGAATTCAAAGAGTGTCTCGGTGCTCTGGATCGTTCCAACACCGTCAACCCAGGTTGCAAACGTCACGCTGACTGCGCCACCATCTATTGGCATAACCGGATTGGTGGGCGTATTTACAGACAATACCGGAAAAGTTATTGAACCGATTGCTATCGGTGCTGCTCCGGAAACCTTTGTGGTCCCTGCTGGTGCAACTCAGCTTCAGTTGGGGATTAATGACACCTATTTCGCGGATAATATCGGACCGGGCTTCGTTGTTGCGGTCAATGGAGTCTCTAAAACTGTTCCACCCACTGCGATGCCATGGATCTGGGTGACTGGTGGGCTGAACAACAACTACCAGTACGGCATCTATGCTCCAAATATCCAAAACGGCGTCCTTGACGGAACAAGTCCAGTTGTCGCGGCCACGGCTCTCACGCAAGGTGAAAGCATCAGTATTGCCTATCAGAGTGGGACTGTCTCGACAAACTCTGCAACTAGGCTACCTGTTACTGCCGATGGCGATCAAACACAGATTACGGGTGTAGAGCAATTTCAGGGAACATACTTCCCAACCATGTATATGACACCTTCATCTTATCCGGTCGGTCAACCCATTTCGTTCAATGCGCTGGTGACCGATGCGACAGGAACGCCTCTGCCAAACATTCCCGTAACACTGAACATAACCGGAGCAAACGCGCTACAGTTGCAGGCCATGACAGATTTCACAGGCACGGCGGCGTTCCTGTACAGCGGCTCTAATCCGGGAACGGACAGTTTACAGGCGGAGACCGTTCCGTCTGGAGGGCAGGGCTTTGTATCCAGTCAGGCCAGTATAACGTGGATCACTTACGCAGATCCACCTTCGCCGGGATCGATTCAACTTCAGTTCATTGCAACTGTGGAGTATAGACAGGGCTATGATGTGCTGGTAACGGATGCCTCAGGATCCCCAGTATTCAACGCGAATAGTGCATTGTACGTCTGGGGAACTGACAACTTTATCAACACTGGAACAACCGACACCACCGGTCACGCTATGTTCAATTATTTCCATACGAATTCTGGTGCCTACAACCTGGTTGCTGTTGAATCGGCCAACCGGAATATTACTTTCTCCAATGCCATCAATGGTACCTGGACGGTGCCCACAACAACAGGATCGTGTGGGTATTGCAACACAATCAATATCAGCGTTTCGGTGCCGGGTACGATAACGATGCCCAATAAGCTTCTGTTGTCGGGAACAGTCACCGACACCGTGGGTATTACGCCTACGATTACCTGGAGCCTGATCAGCGGCCCTGGAACGGTGATTTTCGACAATCCTAATCAAGCGTCGACGAGCGCAAGCTTCAGTCAGTTCGGGATTTACGTTCTGCAAATAAGCGCCAGCGATTCAGGCGTTAGCGCGTCCGAACAGGTTACGGTTACAGTCTATCCCGCACCAATACCAGCATCATCGACGGACTGGGGCGGGAGTCCTCTTTTCGGGGCTACTATTTCGGGAGTGGTTCCAATCATACTTCCTCCGGGAGACACCCTCCAGAGCGGTACACTCACCTATTTCCCGGTAGACAATATGAACAGCGTCACGGTTCTGAATCCGAGTACAGTCGGTTCAGGTCAGATCGGAACTCTGGACACCACGACGCTGGTAAACGGTTCGTACTGGATCGAGTTGCAAGCTACAGACGTAAAGGGAAATCCGCAGAACGATCTTGTGCAGGTCACCGTCGCTGGCAACTACAAGCCGGGACGCGTCACGGCTTCAGTGACGGACCTGATTGTCCCGGCGACCGGGCTTGCGATCAACATCCAACGGCAATATGACAGTCTGAACGCTGGCACAAGTGGTGATTTCGGATACGGATGGAACCTGGGCATCAATACCAATCTCACCACCGACGCTTCCGATAACGTCACATTTACGCTCGGCGGACAACGCAAGACATTCTACTTTACACCGGGAATTATTCAGTGTTCTCAAAATATATTTGCCGGTGCCGGATGCTTTCAGATCTTTGATGAAACATGGGCCTCTTATACTGCCGAACCTGGTCTCGGTGGCACGCTAACGCCACAACTGGATCAATCGTTATGCCCGCTTGGACTGATGGCAAGGGACGGTAATATGTGGCTATGCTCAACGGGTGAGCTATATAGTCCGCTTGGCTACACCTATACCGATCCATCCGGCACTCAGTATAGTATCAATGCAAATGGGGCACTGCATTCGATCACAGACATCGGCGGGAACTCGCTGACTGTGACGCCACTAGGCATTACCAGTTCGACTGGCCTGTCCGTTCCCTTCGTGCGCGATGCCAGCAATCGCATCACGCAGATCACCGATCCGCAGGGCAACATCTATCAGTACGCCTACGACGGCAGCGGCAATCTCGCCTCCGTCACCTATCCGCCAGCAACGCAGACCAGCGCGCTATGCCCCAACACTACCCTGCCGAACACCAGCACCTACACCTACGACTCGAACCACCTCTACACCGGCGGCACGGATGCACTCTGCCACGTGCTGCCCTCCACGGCCTACTTCCCCAGCGGCAAACTCGATGCCAACGGGAATTCAATGGCCGGGCGCTTGCAGAGCGTCACCGACGCGATGGGCAACACCACCAGCTACGAATACCTCATTGCGACAGCTCCCTCTACAAGCTCCACCACCACCGTCCACTATCCACTGGATGCCAATGGCAACTCCAGCTCGGCGGTGATGACCTACGACGGCTATGGAATGCTGCTCAGTACGAAGGACCCGCTTGGACTCATAACCACCAATGTCTACGATGTTAACCACAACCTGATCTCGGTGACCGATCCGCTGGGCCACACCAACAGCTATACCTACGATTCCAACGGCAACAAGACGTCGTCAACCTATCCGGTTGTCACGCAGGGCGTGAATACGACCAGCTATACGGCCTACAACCAATACTCCGAGCCGACATCGACGACCGACGAGCTGGGCAATGTGCGCACGTTCAACTACGACGCCAGCTACAACCCTCAGAGCGTGACCGACACCATCAACGGCGCGCCGGCCACGCTCGCCAGCTTCATCTTCAACGCGAATGGCACGCTGCAGGCCGGGGCCATCGGGTACGACATCACCGCGCAGCCGTCCATGGCGAGCCAGTTTAGCTACGATGCCAACGGCAACATGACCGGACGCATCGACGCGCTTGGCCGCTTCACCTCGTATACCTACGACGCGCTGGGCAACAAGCTCACCACAACCCTGCCGCTTCCCAACTCCAACAGCAGCGCGACCTCGGCCACCACAACCTACTCATACGACGCCTTCGGCCACCTGACCCAGACCGCGGCGCCGCTGGGCCGGACCACCGGCTCCACCTACGACGCCAATGGCAACAAGACCAGCGACACGGACGCGCGCGGCAACGTCACGTCGTATCAGTACGACGCGCTGAACCGGCTGACAGTCACCACCTATCCCACAAATCCCGTCACTACGTCGACGAAGTCCTACGACTTCCGCAACAATGTCATCGACGAGACCGACCAGGCCGGCCACATCACCCACCACGTCTACGATCTCTCCGGCCGCCAGACCTCCATCACCAAGGGATTCGGCACGCCGCAGGCCAGCACCACCTCGTTCACCTACTACGACGACGGCCGCAAGTACACCGAGACCGACGCCCTCAACCACACCACCACCTACCTATACGACGCGTCGGGCCGGCTCACGTCCATCGCCGGGCCGAAGGGCAGCTTCACCTACGCCTACGACGCCGCGGGCAACCGCATCTCCAGCGCCGACGGCAACGGCAACGCCACCACCTTCCAGTACGACGCACGCAAGCGCCTGGTCAAGACGGTCTATCCCGACAAGACTTCCACCACCAACAGCTACGACGGCCCGGGCAATCTGGCCAGTGTCACCGACCAGGCTGGCAAGACCGTCAACTACACCTACGACGCGGCCAACCAATTGCAGAGCGTCATCCAGACCAACAGCCCCAACACGGCCCACACCACCTCCTATGGATACGATCCGCTGGGTAACCTGGCCAGCCTCACCGACGCCAACAGCCACAGCACGCAGAACCTCTTCGACGTCTTCTCCGACATTACCAATAAGACGCTGCCCGACGGCTCGCTGCAGGAGTCGCGCACCTACGACTCCTCCGGCAATCTGACCCAGCTCACCCACTTCAGCGGCAAGACGACCACCTACGCCTACGATGCTCTTAACCGCCTCACCACGCGCACGCCCGACCCCACCCTCGTCACCGAGCCGGTCGTCAGCTACACCTATACGCCTACCGGCAAGCACGCCTCCACCACCGACGCCAGCGGCACCACCACCTACGTCTACGACGCGCTGGATCGTCAGACGGCCAAGATTACGCCGGAGGGCACGCTGAACTACACCTTCGATCTGGCGAGCAATGTTGCTTCCATCTACTCGTCGAGTGTGCATGGCGCGTCGATGTCCTACACCTACGACAGCCTCAACCGGCTGAGCACGGTGGTGGACAACAACCTGCCCGCCGGCCAGAACACCACCACCTACGCCTACGACACGGCCAGCAACCTGGTCACGGTCACCTATCCGAATGGATTGCAGTCCACCATCCAGTACGACAGCCTCAACCGGCTTACCTCGCTGGCATCATCGACGGCCAGCTACAACTACCAACTCGGCGCCACGGGCAACCGCACCGGAGCCACGGAGCAGAGTGGCCGCACGCTCGCCTGGAACTACGACGGCATCTACCGGCTCACCAGCGAGGCCGTCGGCAACGACCCGTCGGGCGGCAACGGCGAGGTCGACTACACGCTCGACCCGGTGGGCAACCGTACCTCGACCAACTCCTCGCTGCCCGGCGTTCACTCGGTCGCCCTCTCCGGCTTCAACCTCGACGACTGGCTCTCGCCAGAGACTTACGACGCCAACGGCAACACGCTCACCACCGGTGGCAAGACCTTCGCCTACGACTCGGAGAACCACCTGATGTCGATGAACGGCGGCGCGGTTACAATGATCTATGATGGATTCGGCAACCGCGTCTCGAAGACGGTTGGCAACGTGACGACGAAGTATCTGGTGGAGGACGACGTGAACCCAACCGGCTTGCCCCAGGTCTTCGAGGAGTCCGTCAACGGCGTGGTCCTGCGCACCTACACCTACGGTCTACAGCGCATCAGCGAGAATCAGGTCATAAATAATGCGTGGACGACCAGCTTCTACGGCTATGATGGCTTCGGAAGCGTAAGACAGCTGACCAACCTGTCCGGCACAATCACGGACACATATAACTACGATGCTTTCGGAAACCTGCTCAGCTCACCCGGCCCCACGCCAAACAATTATCTCTACCGAGGAGAACAGTACGACCCCGACTTGGGCCTCTACTACCTCCGAGCCAGATACTACAACCCCCAAACCGGCCGCTTCCTCTCCCGCGACCCAGAAGACGGAAAGGCAGTCGATCCTGCATCGTTGCACAAGTACCTGTACGCGGGAGGGAATCCTGTAAACCGCATTGATCCTAGCGGGAAGGATGATTTTCTTGAATACATGGGAAAGGTCTCCGATTTCTTGAGCCTATACAACCATGCGAATAATCCGAACCTATACGCGCAGTGTCAAGGCGGAGTATATGCCGGAATAGCCAGCGTGCTTGTGGACCCTGCGCAATCAGAGGAGGTCATCAACGCGCTGGGACCAGCGGAAGAAACGTGTGTCGAGGATCTGTTGAACGGAATCATAAGTCCTATTCCGAACCCCCCTTGGAACTGACGTGCTGCCGTCCTATGCGACGCTGAGACAGGCAAGGAAGCACAAGACACTGCGGATGGTGATTGACGAGGGCGAAGATGTCAGAACAAGGAGCGGCAATGAACCCGGTTGGCTCTTCGCCATATAGGGAAAGGCAAGCGCGGCAGAGAAAAGAGCGACCGCTTTCGGTAACGCTGATAGCGATGTTTCAGTTCTCCAGGGCTGTGGCCGTCCTATTGATCTTTCTTTTCACGTCGGTGTTCCATGACGAGGCCTTTGGATCGGCAATAAGCGTCAAGATCTTGACCTATATCGCTGCGCGTCAACCCCTTCCCCCAGCAGCGTTGCTGCCCATAATAATGCCGCTGATTGCCGCATACTTGTCTACCACTGGTTTTGGCCTATGGTTCCTAAAGAAGTGGGCACGTAACCTGGTAATGGTCACGTCGGGTGGGACGGCGGTTCTGTGGATACGCGCATTTATCTACTACGGTGCGATCAAAGAGCCCATATTCAAGAGCGATTTGCAATGTCAGACCGTAATGGTCGTTGTCCTGCTAGACATCATCGTGTTCGCTTACCTATACATGGAGGGCCGCGCATTCGGCGAGAGCGACTAACTAAGCCGTAGGTCCGAGGACCATGTCTGAAAAGCGTGCCATGCTTCGCATGGGGATTAGGGGGACGCGGCACCTCCGCTGCGTTCCGATGTGCCGTTGCGCTGCGCAATGAATGCCGAATCGAAGTGCGTTGCGCGCCGCAATCGATGAGTAGTTGAATCACACAATCAATGGCGAATGAAATGCAGTTGCGACCCGCAATCTCTCCGCATATAGCTCTGCCACCCTCCGCCGAATATATCGCCACTTCGGGCACGGTGCTTTGCACCGGATGGATTATGACACGTCACCCCAGAATGGGTGCTGCGGAGGAACGAAAAGTTCCTCTGCGGGAACGCTTGCGGAATGAGCAGGCTACAGCCATATACGCGAAAAGTGAGGAGTTTACAGGTTCCTGTAGGGGAACCTATTGAAAACAGGCGACTAAGAGTAAAAATCATCGGATCGGGGTTGCTTTATGGCAACTTCGCGGTCTACGTGCGTAAACGTATTGAAAGCAAAGGGTCGCGGCGTGGCGGCTTTTTCCGCGCTGACCCATCCCACGCGAGCAAGGGCGGCTCACGCGGGAACCCTGGGACGCGCCGTACCCTCCGCTGCGGTGGCCGTCAAGGCTCTGCGCTTCGCTCCGCCCGCTGCGCGGCGCGCTCAACCATCCCACACGAGCAAAGACCGCTCGTGCGGGAACCCTGGCCCACGCGCGGCCTTGACTGACGCCTGCGCTGCGGGTGGTTCCCAGAGATGAGAAGAATGTCTTCTTCTCTGTTCTCACGAGAACAGGAACAACTCTTTTCCTTAGCGGCTCAATCTCATCCTGCCTCGGCGTGGGAGTGTGCGGTGCTGCCAGCCAGCGAGTTGATAAGCCGGATGACGGCCCGCTGATCCTTGGTCGGCAGCGTGGCCATGCGCTGGAATCTCTTCCATAGCCGCTGTTCCTCGGGGCGCTCTCGTCCTGCGGGCGTGGCGGGCTGTATGCCGAGCAGTTCGTCGGTAGAGACCTCAAGGACCTGGGCGAGCGTGATGAGCGCCGGGGCAGGCGGGAACTCGGCTTCAATCTCGTAGTAAGAGATGGCTCTCTGGGTCATGCCGGTAGCCTTGGCAAGCTGGACCTGAGTGAGGCCGCGCGTTTGCCGGAAAGTGACGAGGCGTTGGCCGAATGCGTTCTGCGAAGGCTTCTTGGCTGGCATGACAGGGCTAATTGTAAGGTGCATTTTTTGGCTCTCCCTGATCCCGCTGCGAGTATACACGCAATCCGTGTATACTCGCGAACGGTATAAGAAATGCAAAATCCTGAGAATAGTTCTTGACAGGTTTTTTGCAGAGGGAGGGTTCAATGGCGCGAATCCCAGAATCCGAAGTCGAGCGGCTAAAGAAAGAAATCTCTGTGCAGCGGTTGGCCGAGGCGCGGGGCGTGAAGCTGACGCGGCACGGAGCCGACCTTCTGGGCAAGTGCCCCTTCCATGACGACCGGACGCCTTCGCTGGTTATCACTCCGGCTAAAAATCTCTGGCACTGCCTGGGCGCCTGCAACGCGGGCGGCGACGTGATCGAGTGGGTGATGCGGGCCGAGGGTGTGAGTTTCCGCCATGCGGTGGAGTTGCTTCGATCCGACCATCTTCCCTCGGCGGCTTCTCCAATCCAGCCGGTGAAGCAGAGCACGGTTCCGAAGTTGCCGCCGCCGGTGGCGCGGGAGGCGGACGACCGGGCGCTGCTGTTGCAGGTGGTGGGCTACTACAACGAGGCGCTGAAACAATCGCCGGAGGCGTTGCGGTATCTGTCCTCGCGCGGCCTCCAGTCTTCGGAGATCATCGACCGTTTCCGGCTTGGCTTCGCCAACCGGACGCTGGGTTATGGACTTGAAGGAAAGAACCGCATCGCCGGCGCGGAGATGCGCGGACGGTTGCAGCGGCTGGGCATCCTGCGAGAGACCGGCCACGAGCACTTCAACGGCTCGGTAGTCGTGCCGGTGTTCAATGCTTCCGGCGAAGTGGTCGAGATATACGGGCGGAAGATCACGCCGAGGCTGCGCGAGGGGACACCGCTGCACCTGTATCTCAAGGGCGAGCATCGGGGCGTGTGGAACGAAGAAGCTCTCATCGCATCGAAAGAGATCATCCTCTGCGAGGCGTTGATCGACGCGCTGACGTTCTGGGTTGCGGGTTTCCGCAACGTGACGGCCAGCTACGGCGTGAACGGCTTCACGGCGGACCATCGCGCGGCCTTCGCCCAGCACGGCACCGAGCGCGTCTACATCGCCTACGACCGCGACGAGGCGGGAGACAAAGCCGCCGCGAAGCTGGCTGAGGAGCTGATCGAGATGGGGATCGAGTGCTTCCGGGTGCAGTTCCCCAAGGGCATGGATGCGAACGAGTATGCCTTGAAGGTGACGCCAGCGGCGAGGAGCTTGGGTGTGTTGCTCAATAAGGCGACATGGTTGGGCAAGGGGCAACGTGCGGCAGCGCCGGAGCCAGAGATCGAGCCACTGCCAGCGGAAGCAAAAGCAGCAGCTAAAGAAGAAAAGATCGAGGACGACGCGCCGGAGCCAATCGCGGAGACCAGACCCGCTGTTGGAGCACCGATGGAAGAGGTTTTTTCCTTAGCTGCTGCGCTTGAGCCGGTTGCGCCGACAGGGCCGGAGCCATCCACGGCAGCGCCCGCGCCGAGCATAGACGTTCCCGTCGAGATACGTGGCGAAGACATCTTCATCCAGCAGGGCGACCGCCGGTACCGCATCCGTGGCCTGAATAAAAATCTGAGCTACGAACTGTTGAAGGTTAATGTTCTTGTCTCCGGCATGACTCCGCACGGAGAATCGGCCTTCCATGTGGACACGCTGGACCTTTACTCGGCGCGGCAGCGCAGCGTCTTTACGAAGCAGGCGGCGGAGGAACTGGGCATCAAGGAAGAGGTGTTGCGCCGCGACCTGGGCCGGGTGCTGTTGAAGCTGGAAGAGCTACAGGACGAGCAGATCAAAAAGGCTCTGGAGCCGGAGAATAAAGAGGTTGAGATCGGCCCGGAGGATAGGGCGGCAGCACTGGAGCTGCTGCGCGATCCGAAGTTGCTCGACCGCATCGTCGAGGACTTCGCGCGGTGCGGCATGGTGGGCGAGGAGACGAACAAGCTCGTCGGCTATCTGGGCGTCGTCTCGCGGCATCTGGATACGCCGCTTGCGGTGATCGTGCAGTCGTCGTCCGCCGCTGGCAAAAGCTCGCTCATGGAGGCGGTACTCGCGTTCCTGCCCGACGAGCAGCGGGTTCAATACTCCGCGATGACCGGGCAATCTCTCTTCTACATGGGCGAGACCGACCTCAAGAATAAGGTACTGGCCATCGTCGAAGAGGAGGGAGCGCACAGCGCGTCCTACGCCTTGAAGCTGTTGCAGAGTGAAGGTGTGTTGACCATCGCCAGCACCGGCAAAGACCCGGCGACGGGCCGCCTGACGACCCATCAATATCGCGTCGAAGGCCCGGTGATGATCTTCCTGACGACGACGGCGATCCAGTTGGACGAGGAGCTACTGAATCGCTGCCTTGTCCTCTCCGTCAATGAAGAGCGGGAGCAGACGCGGGCGATCCACCGCGTGCAACGCGAGGCGCAGACGCTCGAAGGCTTGCTCAAACGCCGCGACCGGAGTTCGATCCTCGCAGTCCACCGCAACGCACAGCGTCTCTTGAAGCCCATGTACGTTGCGAACCCTTACGCGCGCGAGTTGACCTTCCACGACAACCAGACGCGGACGCGGCGCGACCACATGAAGTATCTGACTCTCATCCGCACAATCGCTCTGTTGCATCAGCATCAGCGTCCACGCAAGACGGTCGATCACAGAGGCCGACCGGTTGAGTACATCGAGGTCACCATCTCCGACATAGCCGTCGCCAACCGTCTCGCGCACGAGGTGCTGGGCCGTTCGCTCGACGAGCTTCCGCCGCAGACGCGGCGTCTGCTCATGGCCGTCGATGAGATGGTCACAGCCGAGTGTGAGCGGCAGAAGATGGAACGCTCCGACTACCGCTTCTCGCGCCGCGATGTTCGCGCGTACACCGGCTGGGGAGACACACAGTTGAAGATCCATCTGCACCGGCTGGAAGAGCTGGAGTACCTGCTCATCCATCGCGGCGGCCGAGGCCAGAGCATCGTCTACGAGCTGATCTTCACGCGCCCGAAGGACGGCGGCAAGCCCACGCTGCCCGGCCTGATCGAGATCGACAAGCTGAAGGAGTGAGTACGACGAAAAGAAGTCGGGGGTTGATGCTGAGAAGTCGGGGTCAAGTCGGGGCCAAGTCGGCCCCAAGTCGGTGGGGTGTCGGGGTAGCTAAAACACCACTCTAGCCAATATCCATGCGGGTTCTATACGAATCCGTCAACGAGCACGAAAAAGCACATATACGGGGCGCAGCAAAATCCACTTCGTCGTAACCCTATCGAAAGGAGGTACAGTAATGGCCCGCATCGTCAAACCGCGCAAGCAGCGCATACCACCGAGCACACCGTTACAGGCCATGCTCGAAGAGTACATCGAGTCTCTGGCCGTGAAGGGTTTTACCGACGACACGCGCCATGTGCGCCGCGAGCATCTGAGCCTGTTCGAGCGTTGGGCAATGGAGCGCGGCCTGACCGAGCCGGTCGAAGTCACGCGGCCCGTGCTCGAACGCTATCAGCGTTATCTCTTCCACTACCGCAAGAAGGATGGCTGTCCGCTGAGCTTCGCCAGCCAGCACTCGCGGCTGTCGCCCTTGCGCTCATGGTTCCGGTGGATGACGCGGCAGAACTACTTGCTGCATAACCCGGCCTCAGAGATCGAGCTTCCTAGGTTGCCGAAGCCGCTGCCGCGTGTGCTGACGGCTTCGGAGGCCGAGATCGTTCTTCAACAGCCGGAGGTCGGCGATCCCGTGGGGCTGCGCGACCGGGCGATGCTGGAGGTGTTTTACTCGACCGGGATGCGGCGCACGGAGTTGGTCAACCTCAAACTCTACGACGTGGACCGCGCGGCGGGCATCGTGACCATCCGCGAGGGCAAGGGCCGGAAGGACCGCGTGATCCCCATCGGCGAGCGCGCCGTCGCGTGGCTGGACAAGTATCTCGACCAGGCGCGGCCACAACTGGCCACCGAGCCGGACGACATGACTCTGTTCCTGACCGTGCAGGGCGAACCGCTGGGGCGCACGACGTTGAGCTACGTCATCCGGCAATACGTCGAGGCGGCGCAGATCGGCAAGCGCGGAGCCTGCCATCTCTTCCGCCACACGATGGCTACGTTGATGCTTGAAGGCGGCGCAGACATCCGCTTCATCCAGCAGATGCTCGGCCATGCCCGGCTCGACACGACGCAGATTTACACGCACGTCTCGGTACGGATGCTCAAGCAAATCCACTCGGCAACCCATCCGGCGGCACAGCTCAAGCACGGCGCGGAAGGCCCCGCAGAAGCCGTCCAGACCGCCGTGCTTGCTCAGTCTGTTCCCGGCCAGCCCCAGACTGTTCCCGGCCAGATGTGGCCCGGTGTTCCGGCCTCGACAGCCGAGCAACTCTTCGCCACGCTTGACGCCGAATCCGAAGAAGAAGAAAGTTCCTGATCTTCTTCTTTTAGTAGCTTCTTTTAATAGCTGCTGTTTTTAAAAGCTAGCCGCTAAGAAAAAACCGAATGGAGGTATCATCTTGAGTATGGCAACAATCCACATCTCGGAAGCCGACGCCGTCCGCGACTTCGCTGGACTAATGGCGCATGTCCGCTTAGGCGCGGAGGTCGTCATCGAATTTGAAACGCGCGCCGTGGCTGTCGTGCGTCCCGCCGTTCCCTCTGGCCCCGGTCGCCTGCTCTCCGAAGTCATCGCAGCCGCCGAGACTCGCGGTTCTTCGGCTGTGCTCGATGGCAGCTTCGCCCACGATCTGGAAGAGGTTATCAATAGCCATCGTGAGCCGTTGAATCCTCCGGCATGGGACTGAATCGAATGGGCCTGATACTGGACTCCAGCGTAGTAATCGCCGCCGAGCGTCAACACGAAACCGTGGCGCAACTGTTGCGGCGAATCGCATCGACCGTAGGCGACCAACGGGTCGCGCTCTCTTCCGTGGGACTCACCGAGTTGGTTCACGCGACCTATCGCGCGCCGAACCCCGTTCTGCGCCAGAACCACGAGCGTTTTATCGCCGATCTTCTGGCCGACATGGAAGTGGTTCCCTACGCCAAAGCAACGGCGTTGCTGGCCGGGAAGATCGACGGGGAGCAACGCGCTCAGGGCGTGACTATCCCCTTCGTCGACCTGCTAATCGGAGTCACGGCGCTGGAGCATGGCTACACCGTGGCGACTGTCAATCTCCGCCACTTCCGTCTCATCCCCGGCCTCGAAATCATCCCCTTCTGACGGCCAGCGGCTAAAGAAAAAACTCTCTCCCAAAAATGTCCCATCAATCCCGCGTGCGCGGCTGGCGCTTCCATCGCCGGTAAGCCGTCCCGGAATGTTCTTCCCTTAGCCGCCGTCCTTGGCCGCTGACCCGGCCCGCATCAGGCCCCCTGATCCGCCACGAATCCCAGGCCGATGCTGACTCCAGGCAGCCTCCGATCCGTGCCGCAAGCCGTCACCGATCCGGTTCCCCATCCCACCAAAGTGTGCTGGCAATCCGTCCCGCAAGCCGTACAATCAGGCCAACCATGCAGCCAGCCCCAAGCACGTCGCTTGCGCCGCCGCCCATCCCTGCAATGCCGCAGCTAAGCGAAAAACCGCATCAGGGGTTCGCAACTAAAAAAACAGCCTTGCATCCGGCGTCGAGCGTCCCTAACTTTAGGGTTACACTAGGGTTGCGAGCGGTGGTGGTTGAAAACGGCGTCAGGGAAATCTACAGCGCCAGATACTACAATCCCGCCACAGGACGGTTCCTCAGCCGCGACCCAGAAGACGGCAAGCCTCGTCTTCCCGCGACGTTGCACAAGTATCTATATGTGGGCGGCGATCCAGTCGATGGAGTGGATCCGACAGGCAGGGCTACTTATACAAATCCGGCGAATCAGACGTTCGGCGGTGCCCTAACGGAATACGCCGGTCTAGCGCTAGATTCCCTCAATCGAGCGACTTTCTTTGTACAGAGTACACTTCCAGAATGGTTAGGTACCGTGGAGGGGAAGATCGCGGTGGGCGAGGCCCTCTTAGCTCTTGGCGCAGTGGAACAGATCGTCTGTGAAGTAGAGCCTGGCTGTAGCCCAACGCCTAGTTTGCCTAATGGCGCTCCAGGAACCGGCGCAGCCTACCCGGTTATTCCATTCACACCTGGACAGGTAACAGGTCAAGATCTGACAGATACGTTAGATAGGCCTTTCTGACATGCGATACCAGCGCAACCTCATGATCGTCGTGACATCTATCGCCATTGGCTGCACAGTAGCCATAGCTGTCTCTATCCAAAAGGTTAGAAAGAGAAGCGAACTCGCGCAACAAGTCAAGAAAACTACGCTCAAAGCACAAGCAGGAGATCAATTATCCGAGGTAGCATTGAGCAGGATGTATTACTACGGCAGTGGTCTGCCGCAGTCATATTCGGAAGCGTTCCTTTGGAGTTCCAAGGCTGCGGGACAGGGAAATGCGCAGGCGGAGTATGACCTCGGAATATTATACGAACGAGGTCGAGGTGTGCCGCAAGACTTACCGGAGGCGTTCCACTGGTATCAGAGGGCAGCGATTCAGGGGCACGCGTGGGCAGAGGAAAGTCTAGGCAGCCTCTATTACCAAGGGCATGGGGTTGGAAAAGATCCAACGCAGGCCATTAGTTGGTACCGGAAAGCCGCCGATAACGGAGTAGCGCGAGCCCAGTATTTTCTCGGGTATATATATCAGTACGGACTAGTGGGCCAAAAAGATGATGTTGAGGCTAGAGCTTGGTATGAGAAGGCGTCAGCTCAAGGTGACGAGTCGGCTGAACGTGCACTCGGCCTGAGAGGTGAAGGATTGCACGGAAGAGAGGTAGTGGTACTTGCTCTAATCGCTTTGGCGTGGTTGCGAGTCGCAAGTTATTGTCTGTCTTCGAAGCGACCAATGGAGTGGTTAGGCCCAACCATGGCCGTTGTCTGCGGTTTAGCATATGTGGTCATGAACGTCTATGGTGCGTATTCTGGATTTCGCTCCTTTAGAGCATTCGATATTTTTCAACTGATTGAGAATGTAGCTGCAGGGATTGCGATGGGAATGGTTGTCTATTTCTTTGCGAGCGTCGCGAAATTTGCACGGGTGATGTTGGGGGCGATAGTAGCAGGATTTATAGCAGTTGCCTGCCTTGTGCTAAGCCACGGACCCCGGTTCTCTGGTGTACATAGTCCGAAGATAGTTTTTACTCTCGGCGGGATTTTCCTTGGTATTGCGATCCCCGTCGGTACGTTCTGTATGTCACGCTCCAAGTCCTAGGAACTTGTTGAAAAACGATTACACGAGGACGAAAGGGCACTTTGGCGGGTGGCCCAGGTCTGACTAACCCAAAATGATTGGGTGGCCCATGTCTGGATTTTCAGACATGGGAACCGCAACCCTACACTTACGATTCGAGGTCTACGCCTATGACGACCGCCGCGATTTTCGCAACACGAGAAGTTTCGTGGCGGCCATCGTTCTATCGCGGCGAACAGTTCGACTCAGACTTAGGCCTCTACTATCTCCGCGCCAGATACTACAACCCAGTGACCGGTCGATTCCTGAGCCGCGATCCAGAGGACGGAAAGATACTCGACCCTGCAACCTTACACAAGTACCTCTACGCCAGCGGCGATCCCGTGAATAGCCTTGATCCAACAGGGCGGGATACCACCATAACGAAGCCGAAAGGGGGGTTGGGCGGAGCAATAGGAGAATGGGCAGATCTCGTGCAGAACATTGCACTTTACTTAGGAACTTTACAGGCAATGCCTCCTTGGTATTTTAATACGCCCCGGAACGGGGCTCTCGCATTAGCT
>Ga0302269_1000348_pt1 | contig 28945 bp, 22 predicted proteins | sample III_Bog_E2_2_FD_194560 | JGI IMG/M metagenome (GOLD analysis project Ga0302269, IMG submission 194560) | Peat permafrost microbial communities from Stordalen Mire near Abisko, Sweden - III_Bog_E2_2 | ecosystem: Environmental > Terrestrial > Soil > Wetlands > Peat | place: Sweden: Abisko...
CAAAGAATCCGCCCAGATATTTCCCGCATGGTCGCCGGACGGTAAGTGGATCGCATTTCAAGACCAGACCGGCGCGACATTGCTGGGCGAAGTGTCTACCGGGAAAATCAAGCCTCTGGCTCCTGCGACGTTTTTTCCTGGGCGCCCGGGTTGGTCAACGGATGGATCGACCGTCTCGATTGCAACGGTGAAGCCTTATACCAAGCGATTTCGCGAAGGTACAAGCCAGATTCTCTCAGTTGACGTAGCCACCGGCAAGACTCAGTTTTTCGAACCTGCCCCCTATGAATCCATCACTACACGCACAGAGGATGGCCCGGTCTATGCGCCGAACGGCAAGGAAATGGCGTTTGTGATGGACGACCTGCTCTACACTTTGCCGGTTGATGCACACGGTAAACCGATTGGACCCGCCGTGAAACTGAATGACGAAACTACCGATGCGCCAACGTGGAGCGGCGATTCAAGTCAGCTTCTCTATCTGCACAATGGGGCACTTCACTTGATCTCGCGTGCTACGCGGCAGATTCGTCCAGTGCCAGTTTCGTTGAATTACAAGACCGCAATTCCGGAGCAGAAAATACTGATTCATGTGGGACACTTCTGGAAAGGGGAGGGTCCCGACGAACAGCAGAATGTGGATATTCTTATCTCGAATAACCGTATTGAGAACATAGCTCCGCACAGCGAGGTCGCCCCGCCGGCAGGTGTGCGTGTAGTGGATGCTTCAAAGCTGACCGTGTTGCCGGGATTGTGGGAGAACCATGCGCACCCTAACTCGCATAACTCCATTTACTACGGTGATCGCATGGGGCGGCTCTGGCTGGCCTACGGCATCACGGAGTTACGTGACCTCGCGGACAATGCTTACCGCGCCGAGGAAGAACGCGAGTCCTTTGATTCCGGCGCCGCGATTGGACCGCGGCTGTTTCCTACCGGCGAGGCCGTGGACGGAGAGCGCGTCTACTATTCGATGATGATTCCGACGACCAGTGAGGCCCAGCTTTATCGCGAACTAAACCGATTGAAGGCGCTTGACTTTGACCTGATAAAGCTCTACGTGCGCCTGCCGTATGCCTGGATGCAAAAAGGCGATGTGTTTGCCCACCAGGAGATGGGAGTTGAGACTGCATCGCATTATCTACTGCCTGCGGTCGCGTTCGGCAACGACGGTATGAGTCATATCAGCGCAACGGCTCGCACCGGCTATGCCTATTCGCGTTCCTTTACCGGAGTGAGTTATGAAGACGTGCGTAAGATGCTCTCGGAGTCCGGCATGTTTACGATAACTACCCTGTTGAATATGTCGCCTTACTCAGAGAATCAGACGCTCCCTGAAGATCCGCGTTACGGTGTAGCTCCTCCATGGGAACTGCTCCGGTTGAAACACGCCCGTGATGTTGCAGTGAAAGAAAACCAGGCAGACGGCATGCAGCGGGTCAAGGATGAAGAGGAGACGGTCGCAGCTGATCTTCACGACGGTGGATTGATTGTCGCCGGAACCGATTCGCCGCTCGATCTTCCGTCAAGCTCTCTGCATCTGAACCTACGTATGCAGGTAAAATACGGTCTTGCTCCATGGCAGGCGCTGGAAACTGTCACCGTGATCCCGGCAAAGGCTTACGGGTTGACCAGGGATCTTGGCACACTTGAACCGGGAAAGCTCGCTGACCTCATCATCGTCTCCGGCGATCCGCTCACCAACATTGACGATGCCTCCAAGGTGCAGTGCATCATGAAAAACGGAGAGTTGATTTCGGTAAGCGATGTGGCAAAGCCGTTTGTGCAATTGTCAACCGGCACGGATGTTTGCCCTGCTCCATAGGGCGCTTCCTCTTAAATGGAATCAGTCAGCTGTAGAGCACTTATGCAGGGCCTGATCCAAGTCGTGAATCAAGTCGTTTGGGCCTTCCAACCCTATGTTCAACCGAACGATTCGGTGATCATACTGTGGCCGGCTTTTCCAACGCGTGAAGTCGTATGCAACCGCGAGGCTGGCAACACCGGCCCAACTGCGGAATGTAAGAACATCAGTCGTGTTCGAGAAGAATCTGATTTGAATTCGATGGAATCTCCGGCCACGAGTGACTTGCGAGTTCCGCACTCAGAAATGACCTAATCTACTGCCTTCACGTTTTTCTACCCGCTTGACAAGAAACTCGGTTGAGGCTAACTTAACCGAATGATGCCGCCGCTAAAGACGTTTTGTTGTTCGCGCGACAAATTTGCCGGCGAACAGGAAGACGTGCATACGACGAACTAGAAGCGATCTCCAAGCGTTGTTTCTAGTGAGCCTGCCAGCCACCCTCAGTGCGGCGGGCATTTGGTTTTTTAGGGCCGCCGCAGCTCTTCACACCTGGCACCGTCATTGACAACATTCAAGGGGTTCCTTCGCCTCAGATCCCTTGGGCCAAGGGACGGCGGTGGTGAACGAAGGTCAACCCAACCGAGCAGTCCACTCGCCTAACTGACCGGATGGTCGAGACGACAAAATGAACTTGAGGCTATTTCGCAAGGCCCAACTCGCTCTCATATGTTTGTTTTTCCCAACCGGATCTGTCTTCGCGCAGCCACCAGGGAAGACGCTTATCGTCGTCGCACATCCAGATGATGAGTATTACTTCGCCGCAACGGTGTACAGGATGGCAGTCGAGTTGGGTGGAAGGGTAGACGAGCTCATCATCACCAACGGAGAGGGCGGCTTCCGTTATTCCACGCTGGCTGAACCTTACTATAAGAAGTCGTTGACCGTTGAAGCGATAGGCCGCAAAGAGCTTCCAGCGATCCGTAGGGAGGAGGCCATCAATGCCGGGAAGGTGCTCGGGATCGAGAAGCACTTCTTCCTCGGTCAAAAAGACCAGCGTTTTACGACTGACGAAGAAGATGGCCCGAACCACGGATGGAATTCAGCGCTTGTAAGCGCCAAGATCGCAACGTTGTTGAAGCGAGGACACTACAAGTACGTTTTTTCGGTGCTTCCTCGCTCGACGACACACGGGCATCATCAGGCCGCAACGGCGCTAGCATCTCACGCAATTCAAGCACTGCCAGGTAACCTTCGACCTGTCTTGCTCGGATTCGATACGGATGCAGCCGATTACGTTCCTTCGACTCAAGCCGACAAAGATCAGAGATGGACGACATCGTATGCATGCGCATTCGATAGAACCACCGCTTTCGGCTTTCACAATTCCTTGACGTATCAAATTGTGGTCGATTGGATGATTGCAGAACATAAATCCCAGGGGCTGCTGCAAACCATGGTGAACAAAGATCCAAAAGAATACATGTGGGTGGCTATTGAGAGCGCACCTGAGGCCCAGACTGGGGCAACGCTGTTGTTTCATCTCTTAAGAACGGATTTGGTGCATGATGGAAAATCGCAATGACATCCGGTTCATCGCAACGATTCAGATGCCTCTTAATCCAGCAACGCCAGTGCAGGCCGTGCTCTCTGTGAATGGCTCTCTCCGCAAGATCGTCAGGGAGATGAGGGATTTCGAAACGCCCTATCAGGATGCCATTCGTGAGTTTCAAGCGCGTTACGTTGTTGCGGTCCTGGTCAAGCATGCCTGCCACCTAGGCAAGACCGCAGAAGATCTTGGGATGCATCGCAATACGCTGACACGCATCATCCACAAGCTCGGAATTGACCCCAGGCCGATTCGATTGCTCATTCGAGCCAGGCGCAGCGACCCGGCTCCGGTCGATAGCGATGCCCATCCGGTTTGGCATCATTTTAGCGAAAGCGTGATATCGAATAGCGGATCGCAAGGCCCGCGTCCAAACATCTGAGCGAGGCCCGGTGCCTGAGCCGCTAGTCTGTATCGGTGCAAGGGACGGGAATTTGGCTTGAGGATGAGTGATATGCGATTGAAAACCGTGAATGTTGGAGAGCCATCGCTGCGAGCAACTTCGCAACAGCTATCGAAGAAGCAAATCCTGAGCCCTACGATTCAGAACCTTATTGAGTACATGAGGGAGACACTTCGCGACGCTCCGGGAGTAGGCTTGGCCGCACCGCAAGTTGGGGAGCCGTTGCAACTGGCTGTGATCGAAGATAAGCTCGAATATCATAAACTGCTCACCGAGACAGAACTGAAAGAGCGGGGACGGATCGAGGTTCCCTTCCATGTCATCGTGAATCCCGTGCTTGAACTTGTCTCCGAATCAGCGGAAACCTTTTTTGAAGGCTGTTTGAGCCTGCCCGGTTTCACTGCTCTTGTTCCGAGAGCAAAGCAAGTTCGCGTCCGTTTTCTAGATCATCAGGGAGAACTGAAGATCATTGAAGCATCTGGATGGTATGCCCGCATCCTCCAGCATGAGGTTGATCATCTGAACGCCACCCTCTATATCGACCGGATGCTGGGTCATAGCTTTTCCACACTGGAGAACTACACCCGGCATTGGAAGGGGAATGGCCGGCCGCTGAACAACCCAGTGGACGTCGGTTTAACACTGCGATCTTGATTGGATCCTGGCGAATAGAGCGGTTCCAGGATAGATATTCACTTTGCGAACGGCAGTATTATGCTTAGACAAGGTAGTACTCAGGCTGTCGATCCGCAGTCGCAGTTCCATTTTTGCGGCAATGGGGGCATAGGTTCTCGTCTAGAAGCTCATGAACTCTCCGGACCGCCTTGAGCGTGGCTGAAAACCTTTCGTCCTCCTCGCGGTAGACATGTTCCGCGGGAAACCATTCGCTGAATCTCAGATTCTTCATTGCACGAGCAAAGTCGGCACGCACCCCGCACAACAGTACCGTCTTACCGTTCGCACGCATCTCATGCAGGAAGTGGTCAAAGTGTTCCAGTGCGACCATGTCCGGATTGCGCGTGCGCTTGAGGCGCAGAACAACAAAATCGATTCCCTCGTCGCTTGTTCGCCGCTTCAACTCGCCGAGGAACCGATCGAGTTCCGGTGCCGCGCCAAAGAAGAGCTCTCCTTCCAGGTCGTAGAGCAGCATCGACTGGCAAGGCGGATCGTCTTCAACACGCTCGCGAACGACGCGCTCGTTGCTGACGACCAGTTCTGTCCAACGTAGTTTTGCTGCTCGCGGAACAAACAGCAGGAATGAAAGCGCCACGCCAATGAGAATAGAAAACTCCACGCTGATGAACACCGCGGAGAAAGCGGTAATGAACACCAGGCCGGCATCGTACCGCGAAGCGCGTACAGCGTAACTCAGACGCTTCCAGTCGATAAGCCTGGACGCAATGACCAGCAGCAAACCGGCCAGCGCGGATTTAGGAATGAAACGTGCGTAGGGCGCAAAGGATATGACCACTAGAGCTACAGTTGCGGAAGCAAACACTCCGGAGAAGCGTGTTACAGCCCCGGCCTGGTAGTTGATGGCGGACCGCGTGAGCGAGCCGGACCCAGGCAGACATTGAAAGAATCCACCCGTCAGATTTGCCAGACCTTCTGCCAGACATTGCCGGTTGTAGTCCAGTTCCTGACGTGTGTAAGCAGCGATGGATTTTGCAATGGCGAGCGCTTCCAAAAGTCCCAGGAAAGCGATGGCAAAGGCACTCCCTGAGAGCTGTTTGACCCACCAGAATTTGATTTCTGGAACTTTTGGAAGAGGGAAGCTGCGAGGAATGCTGCCCACTACCGAGATCAGCGACTTGCCATCCGCGCTGGGAATCGTCCAGCCGAGACGGGCAGCAACCACGGCGGCCACAATCAGGGCGACCAGCATGTCGATTTGTGGAAGACGATGTCTTCGGGCCAGTTTTCTGAGGGCAATGACCAACGCAATCGTGATCAATCCTATACCGAGGGCTCGGGGATTTACAGGCCCGCCGGTAAGCGTGAGCCACAGCCGATGCAGCACATGCATCTCGCCATTGCCGCGGTCTCGAAGCCCGGTCAGGTTTCCCAGTTGCCCGAGCCCAACTAGCGCCCCCGCTCCAGCCATGAAGCCCAGGACGACCGCTTCCGAGATATAGCGGGTCAGGTCCCCGAGTTTGAGGACTGCAATTAGAATTTGAATTGTGCCCACCATGATGGCCAACAAGAAAGCCGCCTGGTATGCATCGAATCGGGCATCAGGATCAAAGAAGGCGAGCGCACTGAAAACTACAAGAGAGATCGCGTTTGTGGGTCCGTTGATCAGGTGCGACGAAGAACCGAATATGGAAGCCACTAACGTGACTACTATGGCTGAATACAATCCGAAGCGCGGATCGATCCCGGCAATAAGAGCATAGGCCATGGCCTGCGGCAACGAAATTGCAGCCACAGTTACGCCAGCCAGAAGGTCCTTGCGCGCGCGTTCGAGCGAGTAGTCAAGCGTCATTGATGTGGACCTTGTCCTTGGCCTATCTTTTATTGCAGACTTCGATATGTCTCGGTGTTCCCGTCGCTCAGCGAATTGCGTCGTGGCTCGGTTTCGCGCTCGCTAGTCGAATCGTCTCGTAGATCCCATCCTGATCGAAGAACCTCTTTTGCGCGTCCTCCCAGTCCTTCACGAAAAGCGTGATGGGGAACAGTTCAACCGCGGGAAACTCGCCGGCGTGCCGCTTCAGTATCGCGGCGTTGATCGGCCGGTACCCATTTTTCGCAATGGTCTCCTGCGCCTGATCGGTAAACAGAAACGCGAGATATGCTTTCGCATAGGCTTCTGTATGCCGTTGAGCAACATTGGAGTCAACCCAGGCCACACTCGGCTCTGCGCGAATGCTTATCGGCGGGTACACAATCTCGAGATCGCCCTTATACTCAGCCGTTTCCAACAACGCTTCGTTCTCCCAAGCCAGTTGTACATCGCCCAGCTTTTCCTGCGTAAATGTGTTGGTGGCATCGCGTGCCCCGGAGTCAAGGATCGGTACATGCTGGTAAAGGTTCTTCAGGAAGCTGAGCGCATCGGCATCTGTTCCTCCGCGATATATCACCGAACCCCAAGCAGCCAAGAAGCTCAGCTTGCCGTTACCGGAGGTTCTTGGGTCCGGCGTGATCACGGATACATCGCGGCCAGTCAGGTCGGCCCAGTCCTTGATGCGCTTTGGATTGCCTTTCCTAACAACAAAGACAATGGTCGATGTGTAAGGCTGAGCGTTATTCGGAAGACGCTTTTCCCAGCCGTTCTCAATCAGTCCGTGTTTGCGCAAGTCATCTACATCGGAGGGCAGGGCCAGGGTAACCACATCGGCCGGTGTGCCGTCCTCTATGGCCTGAACCTGACGCGAGGAGCCTCCATGCGACTGCTTGATCGTCAACCTGTTTCCTGTGTCCTTGAAATACTGCTCGGTAAACTCCGGATTCAGTTCGTGGTAAAGTTCACGAGTTGGGTCGTAGGACACGTTTAGTATCTGGCGGGATGATTCTCCGGATAGGTTCTTAACGGTTACAAGTGTGATGGCGATCGCGACCGCAATCAGTGCTGCCCCATTCAACCACGCTGTTCTCATTCATCAAACCTCTTTGCGTTACGCACCTGGCTCCTGTGCCGATGTTTGCCTCATAGGCGGGATGGGTCGAAGGCAAACAAATGGTGGCACCTTGCGCTGCAATGCGCCACCTGTAGTGGACGGTCCGACATCAGTACTTGGGCCCGGCTGTCGGGGTCGGATTGTTGGTTGCCACGGCACTTGCGGCGGACTGGGGAGCGTCTTTGCCCGCGAGAAGGCTCTCAATTGTGGAGGTGAACTCCTGCTTCAGCTCCACGTTGAATTCGCCGCTGGCGGGCGCGGCAAATCCTGCGTGGATAAGCTTGACACGGCCATCGCGGCCAATGAACAGCGTGGCGGGCCAGGTGTTGAGATTGACGGCCTGCGGCACTTTTTCCCACATCTCGCTTGGTGCTCCGGCGATTAGGTATGTGTACGGAACACCGTAGTGCTGAACGAAGGATTTTTCGCGGCTCAACGTGTCCTGTTGTTCGGGCTCTTCGAAGTCGAGCGCGACAATTTCAAGTCCCTCGCCATGGTATTGTTTGTAGAGCTGGACGAGATACTGCGCTTCGTCGTGGCAGTTGGGGCACCAGGTTCCGGTCACGATTGCCAGTACCACTTTTCCCTTGAACTTGGGATCGTCATTGGAGACCAGCTTGCCGTTCACGTCGGGGAACTTGAAGGTAAAGACCTCATTCGGATCGCGCACTGTGGTGTGCTTCACAAAATCGTCGGGCTCCGGGAGACCCTTGGCACGCGCGGTCTCAGTGCGATAGGCAGTCAACTTGTTGTCTGGCGTGTAAGCGCCCTTCAACTGGAGTTGGAGCGTACCGTCGGGCTGAGGAGTCACTTCCGCGACGAGCGGACGCGATCCATCGAAGTGGCTGAGCACGAACTTACCATCGCTGTAGCGGCCGTCCAGGGCGCCTGTATCGCCGTCGATGCGCAAGATGGATGCGGAGACGTTGGGGCCGTTCTGCTTGACGATGAGGCGCCATGCCTTCTCGCCCTTGGCGCTGTCATACTCAATCTCCCATATCCCACCGATGTTCGGAACGGTCCCTCGAGCCGCGGCGGGCTCGACGTGGGGCGCCGCCACGAAGGGCACTGCGGAGATATAGGTGTCGCGCTCGAAACGCCCCAGCAACTTGCCTTCGAGCTTGCCGTCTTTCGGTGTGGCCACGATCTTGGTCAGATAGTGCTCAAAGTTTAACGTGATGGCACCGTCTGCGAACGAGGCATCGGTTGTGGTCTCCTTGTCGCCGCCGTTGTAAAGAATCCCGGTGAGTGCATTTCCTTCGACGGAGATGTCAAGACGAAAAGGAATGACCGTTCCGTTCAGGTTGATGGTGGCATCGTAGCGGCCGTTGATGGAATTGGCGCCAAGCGCGGAGCCGGCGCCGAGCACAAGGACCGCGAGTCCTGCGATACTGCGGGGAAGAAGTCTCATGCGAAAAGTCCTTTCGGTGTGAAGTTGAGCGTTTGCCGAGTGCGCTTGATCTTGACGAAGAGCGCGCTCAGCGAAAAATCAGCCAAGCGCGATCTCCGTATCTGAAGGAACTATGTCTGCCGTGTATTGGCGAATGGGTTGTCCGGAAGCAAGATTGCGTTATATTTCCCTTGTTCCGCGAGATGTACATGGAGCAATGCTGCGCCCACGCCAGAGGCCCCAATGGAGTATCCAGTTTCTGCGCTCACATCCCATGGCTTCACTCGCGTCCATGCCTGATACCAGCGATTGCCCTTGCCGTCCAGGTTCGATTCGCGGCTCACCAATTGCTTGGCTACTCGCTGTGCAAAGGCAAGGTAGTCGGGCCGGCCGGTTGACGCCCATAGTCCCACGAAGAGATCAATGACGGCAGCCGATCCGCAGCATTGGCAGACTACGTTCCAATAGCCCGGTGTGAGATTCTCCGGAATGCCGCTTTGCACGACTCCCTGCGTAAGGCGTTCAGTCCACACCTGGTACTCCGGCTCGCGCGTGATCCTGTGCAACTCGAAGAAGGTGCGTGCGGTCCCCGCGGGTCCGTGGCAGAAGCCGAGATAGTAAAGATCCGCAAGATCGGGGAACCGGTACGGGATGAGTGCGGCATTGCCGTGCAGCGTGGCGATAGTCTGCAGGTGCAGTGCTCCTTTGCGCGCGGCAAACAGATACTTGTTCTTGTTGGTCTCGCTGTAAAGTCGTGCAAGTACATAAGCGACGCCGGCGGTTCCACCCTCAAAGTTCGGGAAGTATGCGTCCTTGGGCAGACCCGGAAATGCTGGGAATCCACGCCAGCTAAATCCACCTTTACGCTCATTGACTCCGAGTTCGAGAATGCGATCGCCCACGCGCTCTGCAATATCTCGATACTGGTCGTTTTCGAACTCGCGGGCGGCGTAGAGCAAATAGAGTACGATGCTGCCGTCTGCCGCGATTCCGGGAGCACCCGACCACGTAAGACCGGCGCCGGCAGGTTTTGCAGCCTGCACAATATATTCCGTCGCTGCTTTTGCCGCGTCCCGATACTTCGCATTCTTCGTCGCTTTGCCGGCTTCATTCAGGACAAAAGCAACGCCGGATAGTCCGCCGTAAAATGCCAGATTCAAACCTGGACCGGAGAGCAGGCCCTCGCCGGGTTTGTTGACCAAGTCCTGCCAGGTTGCAACCAGGTAATCCGCTCCCAGGGAAGCAGTATCGAGGTGTCGCGACTCCCCGGTGGCGTTCGCAAGTTGAATGAAAAAGAGAACCGTCCCTGCGCTGCCGCTATAGATTGCATTCGCAGCGGAGACCGTAGTGGCCTTCTCGGGGTGATCGGGTTCAGGAAGCCAATAGACACCGCGCGTATCCTGTCTCTGCGCGCTCTCGATCCATTGCGCAGTACTTTTCGCAGACTCCAGAAAGTCCGGGTTCGGCTCAAACGTATATTGACCTCCGTGCAGGGCCGGAGTGTCGGCGCTTGCGGCGGCCAGTCCCCAAGATGAAACAGCGGGGACTACGGCGGCGGTGAGAGCGCCGGAACGCAAGAAATTCCGGCGCGTAATACTTAGGCCATCCCGGCCATTGAGAACAGACATAACAATCTCCGAGGTATAGATCCGTAGGCCGTGTTCCTGAAATCGACGGCTTGTCCAACAGGGCTGGACGCCTATGTCGGAGAAGCCAGGTTCGGATGCGCACGGGCTGACTGCAACAGATTCCGGAGCAGCCGCTACGCGCAAGGAGCGACCGACCGCAGAATTGCATAGCGGTCATAAGTCCTCTTCGATTGAGGGCTACAGCGGTGAATATTGGTGATTTACGCCAGGGAGGGACAACACGAGTTCTCGGCAAGACTGAAACCTGCAGGCTTTGCGCCGCGTACTTGCCGAGTGGAACTCATACTCCAGTAGTTATCACGCACTGTCTTTCGTGTCAAGGTTGAAGCTATGGGTCAGAGGCTCATTCGGGTCTCGCGCTCAGAAGCGAAACTTTGCGGCCAACTGCACCAGTCGGGGTGCGGCCGCTCCCACGATCTTGCCGAAGTTGGGATCTTCAACCTGCCCGTCCACGGAGGCTGGACCGTAAAACTGAGAGTGATTGAACGCGTTAAATGCTTCAGCCCGGAACTCGATGGTCCGAAGGTCAGTGAGCTGAACGTCTTTCTCGATGGTCATATCGAAGTTCTCAATTCCCGGACCATAAAAATTGCGGCGCTTCGCATTGCCCAGCGCCCCCAGGGTCTCTTCGGGAAACAGCTTGGTATTGAAGGCTGATCGGCCATCGCGTCCATTGGTGTTGATCTTCAACAGTCCGGGCAGGTATTGCGGTGTGTCGAGTAGGTAGTTGTTGGCTCCGTTGCCCAGCGTGCCAAGCAGCGAGTTATCGGAGTTGTCAGTGAGAGTGATGGGAAAGCCGGTGGCGAATCTCGTCGTTCCTGACAGGCTCCATTGTTCCGTCAAGCGATCGGCTTTTCTGAAGACTGTGGGCAATGGGAGAGCCCAGGTGTAGCTTGCGACGAAGTCGTGTTTCATGTCCCACGCGGAGATGGAGCGGCTCTGCCTCGCGTTGACCGGGTCGAGTTGCTCCCCAAGGTTTGAGCCTTGATCGATGGACTTCGCATAGGTATAGCTGAGCAGGAATTGAGAGCCGCCGTGCTGGTAACGTGCGGTGGTCTCAAGTGCGTTGTAGTTTGAGTTGGCGATGGCTTTGTCTGCCGTGTTCTCGCCGTAATTCTCGCCTTGTCCGACAAGTGCTCCAGCGGTCTGCCCGGTGCGAGTTCCATTTACTGTTTGCCCGGCGTTGTTGGTGTACGTTGAATCTTCACCGAACGGGCCACAGCCACTGAGGGCGAGACACAAAGCGGGGTTGCCCGGGTTTGCCGAGACAAGGGCAAGAATGCGGTGGCCCTGATTGCCAACGTAGCTCACGGTGATCAAGGTGCTCTCACGAATCCGACGCTGAATCGAGAGCATGTAGTTATTAAGATATGGCACGCGATTCCTGTAATAGAAGAAAGGGTCGGCCGCGAGAGGAACAAAGTTGGCCCAGTTGACCGAACTATCCGGGTTGGGCTTGGAAACGTTATGCGACGGGAATGAAAAAGGAAAGCGTTGTCCATTATCGTGGCCGGTAGCGGCGGTGACAAATGGAGTGGCCAGCAGCGGTGGAGCAGGACTTAGATAATTAGTCGATCCTGAAAAACCGTTGGAGTGCGCATAAATACTGAGGAAACCCGGCGTTTTCTGGTCTAGAATTTCCCTGAAGACTTCGAAATCGAATCACTTTCTGGGGAAAAAGCGATGCGTCCGAAGCGCGAGGCTGAGCAGCCACAGCGGGAGTTGTTTCAGATTGATTTGGAGCAGTTGATCGACTTGAGCCATCCTCTGGTTCGTCTCGGTCTTGTGATCGATTGGTCGTCGTTTGAGCAGATGTTGGGCAGCACCTATCATCCCAGTCAGGGTGCTCCGGGCCTCTCGACGCGACTGATGGTGGCGCTGCATTACTTGAAGTATCAGCTCGATCTGAGCGACGAAGACGTGGTTGCTGCATGGGTAGAAAATCCTTACTGGCAGCACTTCAGCGGGATGAAGTATTTTCAGCATCAAGTGCCGATCGATCCCTCCAGCATGACGCGCTGGCGCCAGCGGTTGGGCGATGCCGGCGCCGATCAGATGCTGCGCGCCACGATCGAAGCAGGCATCGCGATGCGCGTGATCCGCCCTGCTGAGTTGAAGCGCATCAACGTGGACACGACCGTACAGACCAAAGCCATCCGATTCCCCACCGATGCCAGGCTCTATCAACGCATGCGCGAGCGGCTTGTGAAGGCCGCGCGTGCAGAAGGCGTGACCATCAAGCAGAGTTACCAGCACGTCGGTCGCCGCCTTTTGATGCAGTCCAGCCGCTATGCGCATGCTCGTCAGATGAAGCGGGCGCGAGCCTGCACGCGCAAGCTGAAGACTCAGTTGGGACGCGTTGCCCGTGAGATAGAACGCCAGTTAGAGACGCCATCGAACAGACTTGCCAAGTTACTCGCCACAGCCCATCAAATCTACTCCCAACAGAGGCATGACAAGAACAAGATCTACTCGGTGCATGAGCCGGAAGTCCAGTGCATCGCCAAGGGTAAGGCAGGCAAGCAATACGAGTTCGGCAATAAAGTCAGCGTCGCGGTGAGCAGCCGTGGAGGATGGTTCGTCGGCGCCAAGAGCTTCACTGGAAATCCCTACGATGGCCACACGCTGGCCGAGCAGTTGAAGCAGGTCGATAACTTGATCGGTAACAAGGTGAGTGAAGTGCATGTGGACATGGGCTATCGTGGTCACGACTATGACGGCGCGATCACTGTACATGTCGACAAACGGCGAAGGGGCAGAACATCACCAGCGCTATGGCGATGGATGAAACGCCGAGCCGCAGTGGAACCCAGCATCGGACATCTGAAGAACGAACACCGGTTGGAGCGCAACCGTCTGAAGGGAGTTGCAGGAAATGCGATGAATGCTGTCCTGGCCGCCGCCGCAATGAACTTCCACAAGCTCCTCGGAGCTTTTTGGCGCATTTTTCTCTGCCGCCTGCTGGCCGTCTGGAACTCTCTGCTCGCCCTGCAAGGTCCGAAACTCCTCGATACTCAAATCCTGCCTGTCTGAGAATCACTTTTTCAGGATCGACTAATTAAACCCGAATGGCGGAACGGAGTACATAATGCCCGCAGCCAGGCCCGGGAAAGCTGTGTAGAAGAGCCCGTAGCTGGCGCGGATGCTGCTCTGTCCGCTGCCCCCGAACAGCCTCCGTCTCAGCCCGTGATTGAAACTTGGCGCATAAGCAAGCCCGATTCTTGGCGCCAGATTGTGATAGCTGGTGGGCGCGATTGTTCGCGGCACACCAGGGTCGCCTGCAACCAGCAATCCCTGTGGCGCTCCGGGAAAAAGCGTGGACTGCGCGCCAGCAACCCAGGTTTGAAGCTGATTGTATTTTTCCCACCACGGCGCGATTACATCCCAACGCAAACCCGCACTGATCGAAAGGCTGCTCAGAACGCGCCAACTATCCTGCGCATAGGCGCCAAAGTACCGATTACGTAGATAGAACGGCTGGCCCGACGACTGGGTGAAGTTGCTTGGAACGCCGAGAAGAAAGTCCGCGAAAGGTGAACCGGTTTCGGTGCCGTCGATGTTGAACGTCCCGTTGAAGGTTGCATTGGGATGTTCGTTGACCTGATCGAAGTGAAGCTGAATTCCGGTTTTCAGGGTGTGGCGACCGACTACCCTCGAGAGACCGTCGCTCGCATAAATCGTATTGTTGACCTGTGTTTCATTTGTGATTGGCACGCCCATCACAAACGTCGGGAAAGTGATATTCTCCACGCCCTCAAATTCCGGCGCCTGCACCACAATGCCCGGAGTGCCCGCGCCTGTGGTAAAGCCCTGCGACGCGAGGCTGACGCCGAGTCCACCCTTTGGCTGGCCAATGATGTTCGCATTGCGAAGATAGCCGAGGTGAAGCTCATTCACGGTGCTTGAGCCCAGAACGGTCGTTTCTCCCAAAGCCAGCAACTGCGCCCGGCCGATGGTCAGCGCATCGAAGCCCGGTATGCTCGCGCCGGCTACGGAGCCTGGATACGGGTTGTCGAGCCGGTAATCGTCGAGGAAGTAATAAGCGGATAACTGGCCCACCCGGCTATTGCCGTCGATTCGCGCTGAGCCCTTGTCGTCGCGGACAGTCTGCGCGTCGGCGGATGTCGAGAACTGGCCGGCGCCGACGTTGGGAGAGGGAATGTATTGAAGCAGGTGCTGCGCGGGGGATGACCAGGCGGCTTGTGGAACGCTCAAGGTGGGAAACACGCATTGAGCGGTAGATTCGCAGTTATAGCCATACGCCGCCAACGACGGGCTGTTGGGGTTCGCTTCTGTCGCGGTAAAGTAGTAGGGCTCGCCGGCGGTTACCGTATAGCCCAACGCCGATGTGAGAACCTCCGAGGCCAGATAGGGGCCGCTCACCGTTGTGGGAACGGTGACTGGTTCTCCGCTCAGATTCGTTGCGGTTGTTTCAAACAAGGATGGATCGGAAGAGAAGTCGCCGCTACGTTCGGCGAGTGTGGGAACAGAGATATTTCCCGTAGATACACCCTGTGTGGTTCGCGTTCCCTGATAACCGGAAAAGAAAAAGATCATATTGTGTCTGACGGGGCCGCCGATTGTGCCGCCAAACTGATTCTGGTTGAAGGACGAACGCATAGGATCGAAATAGCCGCGCGCATCGAGATCCGTGTTGCGGAAAAATTCGAAGGCATTTCCGTGGACCTTGTTCGATCCTTGTTTGCTCACCACGGTCACCATGCCGCCGTTGTAATTTCCGTATTCAGGATCGAAGTTGTTCGTCAATACGCGAAACTCCTCAATCGAATCCAGGTCTGGAATGACGGAGGTCCCGCCGTTCATATGTTCCTGCACGTCGACACCATCGACGATGAAGCCGTTGGAGGACTCGCGCTGCCCATTGATGGAAAGGTTCCCTGGATTGAGATCCCCGGACGGATCGATGCTTCCGGTGACGCCTGCCATGATGACTGAATTGGGCAGCAATGTCGACACCGGGGCCACACCGGGTTGAATGCTCAAAAGGTCCGTATAACTTCTTCCGTTCAGTGGCAGCGCTGCCATTTGCGAACCGGACACGACCTCGCCGAGGTGGGTCGATACGGTGTCAACCTGAACACCAGTATCGCCCGTAACGGTTACCGTATCGGTCGTGGTTTCTATGGTGAGCGTGATATCTGCGCGAATCGACGAGTCGGTATCTACCGCGAGCGCTGTCTTTCTCCGAGTAGAGAATCCAGCCGCTGAAATGGTGAGCTCGTAGCGTCCGACAGGCAAGTTAGGGAAGGCATAGGATCCTTGCTGATCGCTGACGGCCTTAAACGTTGTCTGCTGACTGATGTTGATGAGCCTGAGTGTCGCGCCTGGTACAACGGCGCCGGTTTGATCGACTACCGTGCCCGAGATGCCGCCGCCAGTCGCCGCGAGAACCGGCGAGACTGCGAATATAGCGAAGAGCGCGGCGGAAGAGAGAGACGACCGGATCTTGATTGCCCAACGATGCGCGGCAGCGGCTTGATAAGTGATGTGCACAGCTTTTATCTTAAAGAAGTCCGATCGCGCGACCGGCGATCCCAATACCAAGCCAAAGTGTGAGAGAGACAACAGCCGCAGCGCGCGACCAGAGGTTGGGAACTCCGAAGTCTGTATGCAGAAGCGCGCGGCGATGCAACGTGAAATAAAATAGCACAGCTGCAACCAACAAGGCCATCTTCCAGCGGAAGGCAGGACTGAAGTAGCACTTGCCGGCCTCTTCTGAAAGCAGTGCGATCCCGGTAAGAATCATGACGATGAGACTGCCGATCAACACGCGGCTGAGATCGCGGCCGATCAAGCGCGCGGATTCTCCCTTGAGTACGATGCCGAGGAGTCGGAGATCGACGACCAGCACCGATCCTCCAAGGAGGGCGAGAGCAAGAAGATGCACCATCTCAACCAGCGCAAAGTCCCACTTGGAGGTTTGCATGGCGTGGCCAAGGGAAGAGTGCCCGAGAGCAATGAACCATGAGTGCAGGGACATAACGGATCAGGACCTTTCAAAGCAGTTCAAGAACTCAAGGCAAATTAGAAATAGGCGATGGCGCGCCCGGCGATGATGATGCCGGACCAAAGAGTAAGCGAAGCGATGGCGGCGGCACGAGCGCGCCAGGGAGTTACGTGCTGGATCTCCCACTCGTGAACGCGGCGATAGATGGTGGTGTGAAAGATGAGCGGATTCAACCCCACCAATGCGAGCAGGATAAGTTTCACCCGGAACGAGGGATTGGTATACATTTTGGCCGATTCAGCCCAGAAAAGCAGAAAACCGCTGATGAAGCTTATGGCGAAGCCTGACCATGTGAGCGGAAAAACGGCGCGAGCAACACGGGTAACGGCGATGGGGCGCAGAACCAGTCCCAGCATCCGAAGGTCAAGAATCGCGATCGTCCCGAAAACGAGAGTGATGGCAAGAACGTGCACGGACTCGATGACGCTATAAGCGTAATCCGACTCGCGGATCATGGTCCCAAAGCTTGAGTCGTTTAAGAGCTGACAGAGATGTTGCAGCAATGGCATGAATGAGGGGTCCAATCTCCTGAATGAGCGGCGCCGCTCGATGGCAGCATCCGCTCATAGCGCGACAATGCTTACTTGGAGGATGTTCCGGGAAGCGCGCCCTGATCGGTCCCATTGTCGCCCGGACCGCCGTCACCGGGGCTGCCGCCGTAGACAGTGCGTCCATCGGGGAGGGTCACTCTGCGGGCGTCTACGAGGTTCGAACCATCCTTGGCGCGATACCCGTCAACGACGATGGCGTCGCCAATCTTCAAATCGCCCTTCTTCCATCCTCGACGGCTCAGTGCGCCTGGACCAGCGCCTTCGCATCCCCAGTTGGTGACCTTTCCTGTGGCGTCTTTCACGTCCACATAGAAGTAAGAATGGGGATTGGTCCATTCGACACGGGTGATTGTGCCCACGAGTCGGGTAGGCTTGCTGCCGTCGAACTCTGCAGCAAAGGAGTGATGAGCATATGCGGCAGGCACCGCAACGAGGCAGGTGAGCAACCCAACTGCGAGGGCAATTCTTGATTTCATAAGGCATCCTTTCAAGGTCAGGGCAGGGAATTTTGGGAAATGCAAAAAGCCCACTCAAACGGTGAGCGGGCCTCTGACGTCACGGATGGATGGAATGTTTAAGTTGCAGCACCATGTGTACTGCGGGATTCCATACTTCAGGTCTGTACGCGCAGATTGCCGCCTCGCTCAAAAGTGTGAGCAACAACGACAACAACGGATGGGGAAAACAGACCGCATAATCCTTGTTTACGCGATGCCCAAGGCAATGTCAAGACAGGGATTTTGGAGCATTCCTCTTGACATCAACACGACGTTATGAAAATCTCGCCCTATGCTGAAGCACCGCCTGCCAGGTTGTTGGCCTTGTTGTTGTACCCGCCCCTAGTGTCCTGTCCCTAAAGTCCATAACATAAAACGACCTGTCATCCTGAGCGAACGGGGCCCCAAACGCTTTTCAGTTTGGGGGTGGTGAGTCGAAGGACCTTTCGAAATTTATGCTACGAATTTTGGGGACAGGACACTAGAGCCATTCGACGGGTGAGGGCGCGCTTTTGTGCATCTCAGCGTACTCATATAGAGCATCACGCAGAGTTCAGAAGTTCTTTTCCAGGCGCCTATTCTTCTGCGTGCTCCCCAATCAAAGCAGCTGTCGAATTCCGCGTGCGCAATGGGAGCGATTCGCAAGCGCGGGGTCCGCTTAGATTCTCTACAAGTCTTCGGAGTTTGCATTGATTAGCCACTTGAAAGTCGCTGCTTGCACTCGGGCAAGCGTGCGTCTCATTCTTTTTTTCTCGCTTGTCGCTTGCATGGGAGTGCAGGCTCAGTCGCTGCCACCTGAGGTAGAAAAGGTGTGCTCGATCCAGTTCGATAAAGATGCAAGGCGTCCGGCACGCGTGGAAGATAGCGCGCTCTCGTGCCTGAAAGAAGCCGCAAAGAGATTGCGGGAGAAATCCGGCGTGAAATTGGTGCTGGTCGGTGTCGCGGACCCAGTGCGAGATCATGAGGCGGATGAGAATGGCCACATGCGCGAAACCGAGGATCCGACGGGCCTGGATGTTCGCTGGGAGGATCTCGCCGCATACCGCTCTCTCAATACAAAGTGGTACTTGACGCGGTACTACGGAATCGATCCGGCACGAATCCTGCCAACGACCGATGAATCGATCCCGGGTCAGGAAGTTACTTTCTATCTTGTCCCGGGAACAGCCGATTTCAATCACAATTACCTGGAAACCACGAAGACGAATGAAAGGCCTTGCACGGTAAAACCTTGCTATTCCCCAGATGAGGAGAGTTTGAAAGCGCAGCCTCGCTCACGCATTATCGAGCCGAAGAATGCAGGGAGTGGTAAGTGACTCTTCGGATCGGCATGTCACGGAAGGTGAATCAACGATTCTTGACAACCCGGGCAAACCTCCGCTACGGTAGGCGAATGGCACGCTTTGGCTCGTTGCTTTGCTCGCGCTGTTGTTGCATTCGCCTCTAGGGCTGAGTGCATGCGAGTTCCTGGCCGTCCAGTTGCTGCTTCCCCGCAGCCTTTAATTCACCAATACTTCAAATGCAGGTAGAAGCACTGTCAGCTTCTGTCGCGATTCTGTTTCACCATTCGGTCCACTCTAAAGGAGGTCTTCTTTGAAGACTCGATTGCTTCTACAAGGCTGTGCCTTGGGCGCGATGTTATCGCTGACTACGCCGGTATTGCTGGTTGCTCAGGCGTCCGACAGGAAGGATACCGATGCTACCGGGAGAGCAAACTCGCCATTCTCTCGCAATGAAGCCGATCTTCCAAAGGGTCCGGCTCCACGCCTCGCGGGCCATCCGGATCTTTCGGGGTATTGGATTCCGAGTCATGCACCAAAGGATAAGCCTGTCGGAAATCTTGGAAAGGATTTGCCCGGTTACAAACTGCCATTTACCGCCGAGGGCGAAGCAGCGCACAAGTATAACCTGGAGCACACAGTGGACCCAGAGGCGCTGTGCATCGTAGGCGGATTGCCACGACATAACGCGAGCGGGCTGCCTTTCCAACTGCTCCAAGGATCTGACCATGCGGTCTTTCTGTATTGGTACACGACGTATCGACTGGTGCCTTTCGACGGGCAGAAACATTCCGACGATCCCGATCCCTCGTTCTTTGGCGAAGAGATTGGATCATGGGACGGTGACACTTTCGTGATTGACTCGATTGCGTTCAAGGATAGGAGGACGTGGGCGGATGAGAACGGTGACCCTCACAGCGATCAGCAGCACGTGGTGGAACGGTGGACGCGTCCAGACATTGGACATATTCATGTGGAGATGGTGGTAACGGATCCAAAATACTACACGGAGCCGATTCACTATCAGCGGACCTGGCTTCTGGGCAAGCCGGGCGATGAGGTTCGCGAATACTCGTGCTCTGAGGACAATGTCGACTTGCCGCACTTGCTTCCAGGCCCCGGCGTCATCGGCCCGGATGGGCAGCGTGGGTATGAAAAACTGGCTCCGCTGCCACCGCCTCCCAGTAAGGACCACCCCGCCGTTACTTCGATTCCGAATTGAATTCGGATGTTACGGAGCACCTTGGTGCTCTGTTAGACAACAACTTTGTTAGCCAACTAAGAAAAGGAGAAAGGATTTGAGAATCGTGAATCGTCTTCCCCGCACGATCTTTGCAGCTGTTGTCCTAGCGTTTCTGTCGATCGCGGCGCAGGCTGCCACGGTCACATTGAAGGCCGACTTGAAGGGTTCGACGGAAGTGCCCGCAACCGATAGCGCCGGCACTGGAACTCTGACGGGCACATTGAATACTGAGACCAACGAGTTCAAGTACCACATTGAATTCAGCGGATTGAGCGGACCGGTTGTTGCCGCCCATTTTCATGGCCCAGCAGAGGCGGGGGCCAACGCCAAGCCACAAATCCCTATCAAGACAAGCCCTATTGCAAGCCCGATCGATGGCAGCGCAACTCTGACTCCTGAGCAGGTGAAGGACCTAACGGATGGAAAATGGTATTTCAATCTGCACACGTCTGGAAGTCCGCGCGGAGAAGTGCGCGGGCAGATTCTGAAGGCTGAATAGGGATTTGAGACTCTGTGCGCACGCCCTAAAGCGCGTGCGCACCGTTCCCTGCATCGTTGAGACCGAAGAAGGGGTGTCATGCATTTACGCTTCACAGCAGCTCTTATTGTGAGCTGCTCTGTATTTGGTGTTGCCGTGGCGGCTGGGTTGCAAGTTAAGGACGTCAAAACGGCCGGCGATCCAGTTCCTTCTCAAGGGGTCTCCCATCCAAAGCCGACAAATCTGAAAGTGCTGCCCAAGGACATTTCAGCGGATGATCTCGATAGACTCATGCATCGGTATCAGGCGGAATTGGGAGCGCCATGCGGATACTGCCATGAAGAAAACCGGGAGACGAAGCATATCGACTTTGCCTCCGATGAGAATCCGGTGAAGGAGACAGCCCGTTTCATGATTTCAATGACCGGCGATATCAACAACAAGTACCTTGCACAACTGGGAGACAGGCGGTATTCGGAGCCTATAAGCTGCGGCAACTGCCACCGGGGGCAGATCGATCCGCCAAGCTTTGAACCGAAGCCGCAGCAATGAATTTGCCGATGGCACCTAGGGTCCGAGCGATAGCGATGAAAGATCGGGAAGCAACGAGTGCAGCGGCTGCCGGAGGAGATTCTGCATGAAGGGACGATGGCTTCAATTCGGGATAAGTTTTGGTCTGTGCCTTTCTGTTGTCTGTGTCGCGCAGGTTCCGGTTCAGCCTGTGCAATGGACGGGAGTTGTGGCCCCTAAGACGGCCGTGAGGGCGGGGACAAATATTGTCATCGAGCTTTCGGCGGAGGTTCAAGCGGGTTGGCATGTCTATGGCCTTGCTCAGTTACCTGGCGGGCCAACGCCCCTCCGCGTCACACTTGATACCAATGAAGTTGCCCAGATCGCGGGTGTGCCGTCGGCCACTCCGCCGGAAAAGAAGCATGACGAGGCCTTCGATCTCGACACAGAGGTTTATAGGGGTGCGTTCGATTTGCATTTGCCCGCTCAGGTCAACCAACATCCTGCTGTCGGAAGAAAACTGATCCCAGTGAGCGTTTGTTTTCAAGCGTGCAACGACCGGGTATGCCTGCCGCCACGAACAGTTCACGTGTCTGTACCTATCGAGGTTTCTGAAGGCAATTAGCTGACAAGAGAACCACGCTTCGCGATTTTTCCTCTTGACCTGAATCAAGTTCTAAGTTAGGTTTCATAACATGATTGTCCGATCCGCCCAAGGTTGTCGACGCTTCTCGCTTCTCCCAGAAGAGATGGCGTCGTCACGCGCGGCTATGATTCGAACAGCCTGATCAAGGCTAGTCGGCAGATCTCGGACAAGACCCTCCATCTCCCCAACACTCTGAACGTCTACTCAACGTTTCATTCCCCATCCTGTTGCCAAACGGGAAGCACGGTTCCTGCTCGCAATCGGAGTTAGTCACAGGTTGAGTCGAAATGTATCGAATACTCAAACAATTCAGGCCTTGTTGTCTCTCCGCTTAGTCGCTCATTGGCGAACAGGTGGTTCCGAATTGTCGATGGCTCAGTTCGTGGGCTGCGACTGCGTCTGGAACCGCACCTGATAAGTCCGCCAAGTTCGGGTCGCGCCGCCGGCATTCTCATGGGACGCTTGAAGCCTCAGTAGGGATAACAAGGCAAGACGGAGAGAATTCGATGAAGGTCAGACATTGGAAGTTCAGGATGTACACCGCGGCTATAGCTGGGTTGCTGGGGCTGTTTGCAACAGTTGCGCCAACGCTCAACGCACAGGTGAAATATGGCAACGTTCGGGGGCGCATCACCGATGGGTCAGGTGCGATTGTATCCGGGGCCCAAATCACTCTGACAAATGATGGAACACAGATTCTTCGTTCTACTCGGACCAATCAAGCGGGTGACTACTTCTTTACCGCGGTCGATCCGGGAACATATACGGTGTCCATCTCAGCCAAGGATTTCAAGAGAGTCGAACACAAGGGAGTGGTGGTCGACCTGGAACAGACGGCGACCGTTGACGAAAGCCTGCCAGTAGGGGCGGTTGGCGAGACGGTTGAAGTCAGCGGCGCCGGGCCGTTGATTGACACAGCGACGGCATCCGAGGGGCAGGTCATTACCGAGGAGCAAATTCAGGATCTTCCCAATCAAGGGCGCAATCCATTCACCGTAAACAAGCTGGATAACAACGTAACTCCGGTGGGCGATCCTCGATTTGTTCGATATGAAGATCAGAATGGCACGGACTCGCAGTCGGTTGCAGGTGCGCCAATCGGCACCAACGGCTATGTCGTTGACGGAATTCCGATATCGACATCGACAGGCGGGGTGACATTTGTTCCCGCGATTGAGGCCGTTTCCGATGTGAAGGTTCAGGCCAACACCTATGACTCGGAACTGGGCAGAACGGGCGGAGGCATCTTCAACACCTCCCTCAAGTCGGGCACGACTACTTACCACGGTGAACTGTTCGGCCTGACAAGGCAAAACCCATTGGCAGCAAATGCATGGTTCAACGATCACTATGGAATTGCAAAGCCGGACTACACAACTTATCAATACGCCGGCGCATTTGGCGGCCCTCTGCCTCTGAGCAATAAGAGTCGTTTTCTGAAGAATACTTTCTTCTGGGCGACGGAGGCAGGATACCGCCAGGCACAGCCTCTGGCCAGCACGACCACACAATATTATGTTCCGAGTCTGGCGGAGCGCTCGGGCAATTTCAGCGCTGACACGGTCGGCGCTAACGCCGTAACCCTCTACGATCCTACCCAGCCCTTTGTCGACGGAGTCAGAACAGTAGCGTTGCAAGGAAATGTAATTCCGCAGAATCTTATCAATCCGATCGGTCAGTATATCGTCAATCAGTTTGCGAAGCCCACGGCGAGCGGAGCGTACAACGGCAGCGCGCCGAATTACTCCGGATCGGACGACTTCAAGACGCGCGGTGACGAATACGTCGGGAAACTCGACCACCAGTTCACGCCGTGGTGGTCGGCATCGGCGTCCTATGTTCACCTGGCGACGCAGGAGCCCGGCGGCGACCTCTTTCACACCCTTGCGGCAAGCGACGGAGTGCTGACCCGGTATATCGACGCGACGGCCTTCAATAACGTATTCACGCTAAACCCAACCACATTACTCACCGCTGGGTACGGGTATAGCCGCTACTACTCGACGACTCCGCAGTACAGTAATGGTTTTGATCAGACGGATGGATTTGGCGGCGCCGGATTCCCGGTGGGCTACGTTGACCAATTGCAATCGAAGACGTTTCCGACCATCACATTGTCCGGAGTAACTGGAGGAGCTTCGCTGGGCGCAGCGAACAGCGGGCCGACGATTAAGGCGCAACACAGTTATGTCTTCGTGCTGACCAAGACTATAGGTAAACAAACTGTCAAAGTCGGATATGTATTCCGGGACTTTCATCAGTTCACTTCACTCGATACTTCTGCCAATGGTTCGTTCACATTCGATGGTCAGTACACAGACCAGAATGGCGCATCGGTATCGAATGGGCCGCAGGCGATTGCGGATTTGCTTCTCGGTCTGCCCTCGTCAGCCAGCGTGCAAATCAACGCCGTGGGCCTCAATCAGATCGCTCACTACCAGGCGTTGTATGTTCAAGACGACGTGCGCCTGAGCGCAAAGCTTACGGCGAATGCAGGCCTCCGATATGAATACGAGCCGGGGCAAACAGAGTCCTCCAATCGTTACAATGTCGGCTTCGATCCCAATGTCGCATTCGATTTTGCAGGCGCAAATGGATCCGTGCCGGCGCATGGGGCGATCGCCTTTGCAGGCTTGAACGGATACCCGGTGCATTCGGGAGACTTGAGCCACACGAAGCTCTCGCCTCGGTTTGGCGTTAGCTATGAAGTGCGGCCGGACACGGTTGTTCGCGGAGGCTTCGGCGTCTTTTATGCAGCGGTTCCGCTGGCCGCAGCATCGACCGGCTTTTCACAGCTCACGAGTTACTCGCCCGGTCCAGCCTCAGGGCCCGTTGCGGCAGGGGCAGATGCATGGTTGTCCAACCCATTCGGCTCACAGCTTCTTGCTCCGACAGGCACATCCCTTGGAACTTTGACCGGTATTGGCGGCGCTATTACGGTTCCAGCCTTCCATCTTGGCTACCCTCTTGTGGAGCAGTATTCGGCTGATGTAGAACACGAGTTTCCATCCGGCATTGTCGTCAAGATCGGCTACGTCGGAGCCCATGGACGCAACCTTCCGGATGCCGTGAATATCAACCAGATACCTGACAACGTACTGGCCGAATATGCTCCCGGCGGTCCATATGCGGGCGCCAACCTGGCCAGTAAAGTAGCGAATCCCTATTACGCGAAGACGGTCGGTGGCTACCCCTCGACTCCCTTCGGGATCATTGCGCAAAAGACGGTTCCACTCGGCCAAACGCTTTTGCCGTTCCCGCAGTTTGGGTCCATCACGGAAACAGAGAGTGTTGGTCATAGCCAATACAACGCGTTTGACGTGAAGGTGCAGAAGCGATTCAGCCACGGACTGACTGCGCTCGTCGCCTATACCTGGTCTTCGAATTGGGACAACCTGTGGGGCTCGCCTGTTGCCGGGTTGAACACACTCAATCCGAATCCAACTACCGCCGGCCCACAGGATGGCTACAACCCGAACGCCGAATATTCAAGGGCAACCAATGACATCCCCAACCGATTTACTGCGGCTGTGAATTATGAGCTGCCCATTGGTCGGGGAAAGCCGCTGCTGGGAGATGCGAACAGGTTTGTCGATGCGGTTGTTGGCGGATGGAAGCTTAACGATGTGACCATTCTTGAGAATGGTGGTCCGTTGCCGATCGTTCAGACAAATCTCAGCACAGGAACATACGGAACTACTGGAGTCGCGGGTGCAAATCAGCGACCCAATCTGGTCCCCGGTGCGAACCCGTGCTACTCAGGTTCGCCAGAGAGCCGTCTGGGCGGCACCAGCGGCCTTAGACCTTACTTCAATGCGAGCGCCTTCTCGATTGCGCCTCAGTACACCCATGGCAATGCCGAGCGCACCTTGAATTGCTATGGGCCTGGGTTTGAAAATTCCGACATCTCGATCAACAAGAGTTTCAAAGCGACGGAGAGGGCCAACTTTGAGGTGCGCGTGGAAGCTTTGAACGCATTCAATACTCCTGAATTCGGGCAACCTGGATTAACCATCACAACCGGCGCGAGCAGCGCGTCAACGGGCGCGGTAACCTCGCAGTTGGGTTTCTCACGCATTATCCAGATCGGCGGCCGGCTTACTTTCTGACCGCTAAGGAACATTGGGAGACGGGGGCGGCTTCGATTCAACTCATAAGCCGCCTCCACGACACGGACACTTCAACGCATGGGATGGCTCATGATCCACGAAACTCGCGATCACGCTTCAAGGGGAGACAATCTCTCTCAACATAGGCTGACCTCAACAGGCAGGGCGTCGCTTTGGGCGCGGCGTAGGACGCATGAGGCGTGGCGGAGAGTCGCTCCTGGGGCAAAGCTGTCCGGCCGGTTGCTGGTTTTGCTTGTAGCGGTTTCTGTTGTGTGCCTCGGCTGGGTTCTAGCACGCGCATACGGCCAGATCGCTGTCCGAAACCAGGGATACGTTCCTTACAGCGATGCGCCCATCAACTATCGCTCAGAGGATCTGAGCGACCCGGTGGCCATACTGCAGCAGGAACTGAATCAGGGAAAGCGAAAACTCAAGTACGAGCCGAAGTTCGGATATCTCAAATCCGTATTGAAGCTGTTGAAAGTTCCTGTCGACTCTCAGACGCTGGTCTTTTCAAAGACAAGCTTTCAGTACAAAAAAATCTCGCCGGAGCATCCCCGGGCCCTCTATTTCAACGACGACGTCTACGTGGGCAAGGTGCACGATGGCAAGGCAATTGAAATTGTCTCCTTCGATCCAATGCAGGGCGCCATCTTCTATCTGCTGGATGAACACAAGGTAGACAAGCCCGTGTTTCAGCGGGCCGAACTGGACTGCACGCAGTGCCACATCGCAGCCGGAACACACAACGTTCCGGGTGTGTTGCTGCGGTCCATCTATCCCACCACGACCGGCACGCAGGCTCCCGCCAGTCAGTCTTACATTACGGACCAGGAAAGTCCGATCAAAGACCGATGGGGCGGATGGTATGTGACTGGTAAGATCTCCGGCCTGCCGCACATGGCCAATGCGGTTGTCGAAGACAGGCAGACAGCGGGTCAACCGGATCAGGGCGCCTCAATCAAGCTCGTCTCACTTTCCAACGCATTTGACTCATCGGCCTATCTGACATCCCAGAGCGATGTTGTGGCCCATCTTGTGCTGGCGCACCAGACGCAGATGCACAATCTCATCACATTGACGAACTACAAGACGAGGATGGCTCTCTACGCGGAAGCAGCTAGGAACAAAAGCGACGGATCGGCTGCCGGTGCTCCCCTGTCTGAGGCCGCTCGTAAACAGTTCGAGCGTCCCGCGGAGCAACTGCTCCGTTACCTGCTCTTTGTCAATGAAGCGCCGCTGTCTGTGCCAGGCGGGGAGGGAGTCGAAGGCTCTTCCAGTTATCGAAAAGAATTTGAAGCGCGCGGAGTTCGCGATGCTGAAGGTAGATCATTGCGCGACTTCGATCTGAAGACAAGGATCTTTCGTTATCCGTGCAGTTATCTGATTTACTCCGCATCCTTCGATGCACTGCCTGAGCCTGCGAAGGGATATGTCTATCATCGCTTGCTCGAAGTGCTGAGCGGCGAGGACAAGAGCGGAGATTTTTCCAGACTCTCCGCAGAAGACCGCCGGGCGGTTCTCGAGATTCTGCTGGCTACCAAGCCGGGATTGCCAGCCGAGTGGGAAGACTATGCACGACTGAATCACATATCCGTTCATGCATCGGCAAAACGTTCACGCCCGAGTTAGTGGGGGTACGCAATTCAACGGAATGCAACCTGAGAGGAAATAGGACGATGAGAACATTTTCGAGAATGGTCGGGATCGCAGCTACACTCGCGGCCTTCGGCGTGTCCGTCGCAGTGGCACAATCTACAATTGCGTCGGAATCGATAGATGGGCGTTGGGACGCCAGTCTTGATAACCATGGAACTCAAATTCCATTCAGACTCGACATCTCCGGTTCGGGTCCATCGCTGAAGGGAACATTCTACGACGGATTCAATCCGTATGACGGCACAACCAGCGCAACGTTTCAGGATGGCAGGCTTACGTTGAACATCGAGCACTATTTGACGACGATCACGGCAACTGTGAACAACGGCTCTCTCACTGGAAATGTTGTTACCATCTCACGAGGCGGCAACGCTAATTATGGCTTCCAGGCGACCCGCCATGTGGAGACTGCTGCAGCCCATGTGGACGCGCCATCGATTGCCGGCTCATGGATCATTCCGCTCGACAATCCATCGGCCAAAGGGGAGAAAGCGTTCCGATTCATTGTCCAGCAGCACGGAGCGGAAGTCGCTGCGTCGATTCTTCGCGTCGACGGAGATACCGGTGCTTACAGCGGCACTTACAGAGATGGGAAATGGGTACTTAGTCATTTTGACGGATCTCGCCCTGGGTTGATCGAGGTGTCATTGGCTGACGATGGAACGCTCGAGATCCATCAGAATGGCGGCCGTCCCAGGCCAGCCGCGGCGTCAGCCAGCAGCGCGGCTGGCGAGCAGACAACTGCACCTGCCAGTTCCACGAGCAGTAACCAGTATGGTGAACAGCCTGGAGCCAGTCGTTATGCCAGCAGACTGATTGCTTACCGCGAGGAAGTGGCCAAGGTGAAGGGTCTACCTGAGCCCGATAATTACGACACTCACACCACTGTCCGCGACCCCAATGAAAAGTTTGCTTTCAATTTCCCGGACGCAAATGGGAAACTAGTTTCGAATGACGACCCTCGCTTTAAAGGTAAGGTTGTACTCGCCATCGTGACTGGAACGTGGTGCCCAAACTGCCATGATGAAGCACAGTATCTGGTCAAGCTCGACAAGAAATATCGCGACAAGGGCTTGGCAATTGTTGCGCTTGATTTCGAAGAGCCCGAGCAGCAGGGCAGTCTGGAGCGCGAACGAGCTTTCGTGAAGCAATACGGAGTGGAGTACACCTATCTGATCGCGGGCGCGCCGTCAGATATGTGGGAAAAAGTGCCGCAGGCTGTGAATCTCAACACGTGGCCGGCAACCATTTTCGTCGGACGGGACGGATTGGTGAAGGGAATTCATTCAGGATTCGCTTCACCGGCGAGTGGCGAATTCAATCGTCAACTGCAGGAAGAATTCACGGCGAAGATTGAACAGCTGCTTTCCGAAAAGCCAGCTCAAAACCTGGCAGATACATCGCCCGTGCCTGCCAAGCCCGGACAGTAGATCTGCGGTATAGCCGGCGTGCGAAGATCAAATTCCGTTGAC
>Ga0302269_1000374_pt1 | contig 27362 bp, 21 predicted proteins | sample III_Bog_E2_2_FD_194560 | JGI IMG/M metagenome (GOLD analysis project Ga0302269, IMG submission 194560) | Peat permafrost microbial communities from Stordalen Mire near Abisko, Sweden - III_Bog_E2_2 | ecosystem: Environmental > Terrestrial > Soil > Wetlands > Peat | place: Sweden: Abisko...
TAATTAAATGAAGATCCAATGATCTAATAATTACAAAAAGACAAAAAAGCGAACTATTGGTGCAAAAGCCCATAGTCATTAATCATTATTTAATACATTAAAGCGGATACTCATATAAATTAATCTGATATACTAATTTGCAAAAAATTTATCTACTGTATATACAGTCCTGATTCCTGGATCCTGGTTCTTTAGCCTTTTGTCTTGGTTCTATTGTCTTTTGTCTTGGTTCTATTGTCTATTGTCTTGGCTCTTGGCTCTTTATGGCTTAATAAACCTTGAAATCTCCACCGAATCGGTAAAAAGTCGGGCAGTATTAATTAATGCCAAATGTGAATAGGCTTGAGGGAAATTTCCCAACTGACTCTTAGTCTCAAAATCGAGATCCTCACTAAACAATCCCAGATTATTTGAATAACTGATCAGTTCATCAAATAACTTTTGTGCTTCATCTTGCCTTCCAATAATAAAAAGAGCCCGAACCATCCAGAAGGAACAAATAGTAAAAGCAGATGCAGGGGTTCCAAAATCGTCAACATTATTATATCGGAACATCAATCCTTTGTAATTAAGAGATTTGTAAACTGCTTCCACAGTTTTTTTATAACGTTCATCCTCTGCTGAAATAAAACCATAAGTTTCTAAAAGCAACAAAGAAGAGTCCAGATCATTATTTTCATACGCTTGTGAAAAACTCTGGATTTCTTCTTTCCACCCATTTGTCATAATATCAGATTTAATATCTTCTGCTACTTCAAGCCACTTTTTGGTAAAAACATCTCTATAGAGTAATTTTGCAATACTTACGCCCCGGTCCATTGCAACCCAACACATCATTTTCGAAAATACAAAATTCTTTTTATCTCCCCGTATTTCCCAAATACCGTTATCAGGTTTTTGCCAGTTATCCATCACTGTTTTCACAATGTTTTTAACCACTTCAAACATATCTTCAATTTCATCAAGTGTACCCGGGAAATACCGGTAATACTGATAGATTACATCCATCAAATAACCAAAAGAATCATTTTGAATCTGGTTATAGGCATCATTCCCTACCCTGACAGGGCGGGAATTTTCATATCCGCTTAAATGTGTGAGTTCAATTTCAGTCAGAATGCGCTCTCCACGAATGCCATACATAATCTGAAATGAATCTGTTTTATTCTTCAGGATGTTTTTAATAAATGTCATAAACCGTTTTGCAGTACCCTGATGACCGACCTGCAGTAAAGTCTCAATCGACATGGAAGCATCCCTTAACCAACAGAAACGGTAATCCCAGTTACGTACTTCACCTACTGATTCGGGAATACTGGTAGTTAAAGCAGCCAATACAGCTCCCGAACGATGATAAGACATCAATTTAAGCACTAAAATGCTTCGTTCGATGATATCATTATAAAGAGTGTATTTTTTGGAACGGTTAGTCCAGTTCATCCAATAAACTTTAGTCCGTTGTAGTTCCAGTTCTACCCGATTTTGATCAATCTTTATCAGTTTTTGGTTATTCGACAGCAATAAAAATTGATCCTGAACTAAAACAAATTCTTCTGAATTCAACACTTTTTCAAAATCCAATCCTGAGTACAAATAAATAGTATCAATTTCATTTTGAACAGAACACGTTTTAACATATTCTGGTCCTATAAGTTGAATTACTTCGTCTTCTGCATAATTTAATGCCGGATGATAATCAACCCGAAAACGGGGATTACCATGTTTTAACCTGATTAATCTGAAAATTTCCGGCGGTTGAAAATAATCATTTTGTTGATCAATGCGATATAACGGCATAAAATCAATTACTTCAAATCCACCTTCAATAGAATTATAGGAGGTTGATAGTATATTAGTGTGTTCGATATATTTTTGAGAAACTGAATAATGATCATCTACATTGAAAGCAAAACATCCACCTTTTTCATTATCTAATAATTTTGCAAAAATGGAGGGAGAATCAAAATCAGGGAAACAAAACCAGTCAATACTTCCCCTATCGGAAATCAGGGCGGCCGACCGGCAATTACCTACAGCACCATATTTGAAATGATCCATATCGTGTGGTTCTTAATTTATAAATATCATTTTACAAGTATGCAAAATTAATCAATTTCATTCTATAATAAGTTTTTTATGACCAACTTATAACAAACCAACTTCATTATTCATGAACTATGTTCCTCTCTGTTTTTATACATTTTCAAAATTCAGTAAGCAGAGATTTTAGAGTGCTATTCACTGGTTGAAAATCTGAAATCTATGAAAAATAGTATAACAGTTGTGTGAAATGAAGCAACCCTCAACACAGTACAGATTATAGTATATTAAACATAATCTGCACGATGTTGAGGGTTGTTTATTGCACCTTTAGTTGAAAGTAAAAGAATAAGAATTACAATCTAAAAATTATAACATCCCAATACTTTTGGAATACAAAGATTTCAAATACTCAATGGTAGGATAATGAAAGATTTTCAGTTCTTTTTCAATTTGATCAGGTGAATTTACAGGATTTGATAAATCCCGGTAAAGATAATTATCTTCTGAAACTGTGGCTGTCTGAGGTTCGGACCAGTTATTTTCGAAAAGAAATGCTACACTTTTAGAATAGATTATTTTCAACCCTACTATTGTTGGAGCTTTAAAGATATTCAATTCGTCACCTAACCGTTTGAGTGACTTTCTCGTATGTAACAATATCCTTGATTCGCCCAAAGTTTCAGGGGAAGTTGATATCCAACTGTTTTTATCAAAAATATTAGATATACTTTTTTTATACAGTCTTTTAAGGTATCCAATGCTTGGCTTTTTGAATATCTTTAATTTATTTTCAGATCTCATAATCAGTTTTTTTAATGAATTATACTTTAATACCTATTTTAGTTGCTACAAATATAGTTAATATATTTAATAAATAAACCATAATATTCAATCTTTCAAAAAACTGAATTTGAATAAGAATATTTACCGTTTAATTCTGTTTTTACTAACATTAATCGTGCCAAAAGTCCCTTAAACAAAACAAATTTCAATATTTTTTACAAATAAAATACATGACCAACTAGTTCATGTTTGGGATTATAAACGCTATCAAAACAGTTAGAACTAAGATTAGATCAGAAAAGTTTAAATTCAGAAACAATAATCAGATCATTTTGTTCAATTTTGAAACACTAATTTATTATCTCCGGTTTCCATTTTCATCTCCACGATCATCCTTTTTGTTTTTTTCAATCCGTTGATCCTTGCCATCTTTACGTTTCATTTGTGCTTTATCATTGCCAGGCCTTCTATCTACTGCTTTCACCTGATTTTTATTTCTATCATTCCTTATACCGATATTCCGTTGAGCTTTACCGTGATACCCTCTGGCATATTTAGTTCTGTATTCTCTAAAAGTTGAATAGGGAGCATTTCCATGATAATTCATTACTACTTTATATCCACCATACAAATCATAATTCTTGTAACGTGCAGGCAAATACGCACGATGAACCCAGGTATTACCGGACATGTAAATGAACATGGAATTTTGGACATCATAATAAGCTTCTACATCAGGGAGATAATAATAACGTACACTGCTGTATCCGGCTGGACCCCATGCAGGTGGAGTACCAATATGCACTCTAACTGATAGTTGAGCCTGAGTTGAAGCGGCAAAAACCAGCATCAGAGCAACTACGAATAATTTTAATGGCTTCATTTTGTTTTATTTTAATTTATAATTTATCTTTATGCAAAGATGCGGTCATAAAAGCAAATCTATATTACACAATTCCAATAAAAAGTTACATTATTCACACATTTAAGTAGGAATGCAGAAACAAAACATACAAATTTGTATTAAATAGGGTTGTAATCGGTTTAAATGTATGAAGATTCAAATAATTCATTTTTTAGATGAGTTTAAAGATGAAACTCTAAAATTGTTGTATTGAAAAATACAACAAAAAACGGACCATGAAACAACTCATTTAATTGAATGTTTTAAACAGCATGTACGATTCGAATAATTTCCTTTGCAATATCTTCAGGTGAAAGAATAAAATCAATATATCCACTGGCAATAGCACTTTCAGGCATGTCAGGTTGACCTGCTGTATCAGGCTTTTGAGCTATAGTAATACCGCCTGCTTCTTTAATGCTTTTCATAGCATCTGCTCCATCCCCATCATAACCGGATACAATGACTGCAATCAGTTTCCCATCCCAGTTTTGAGTCATAGAATGCATAAAAACTGTAATCACATCCGGCCAGCCTCTTGGTTTTGAAATAGGTTTTAATCGGAACTCCCCGTTAAGTATATGTAAATCCCTCTTTTCAGGGATAATGAATACTCGATTGGGCTTTATATCTAATTTTTCCGTGATTAACTCAACAGGCATTTTTGTATAATGGGGCAGAATTTCGTGAAGCATGGTGGCTACTGTTCGTAAATGATTCACAATCACAACAGCAACACCCATATCATCAGGAAGATGTTTTAGTAAGCGGATATACGCATCCAGACCACCTGCAGAGCCACCTACACAGACTACAGGAAAGTTTTTTGTATTATTGATTGTTTTCATATTGTTTTTCTAACCGTTTATTATTCATTTAAAACATATTTATGATTCAAATCAGCACTTTAGGAAATCATACACTTACTTGTACTTATTTATTACAGGAATTCTTTTCTGGCAATTTCGTTCGGTTGAATTTTCCCTGAAAACATAGTTGCATAAGCATGAGTAAACTCTGCACCAAAGAAAACAATCATTGAGGTATAGGTTACCCATAAAAGTATCAGAATTACAGATCCTGCTGCACCATAACCCGTACCGGGATTAGTTTTTCCGAAATAGAATCCTAATCCGAATTTACCTATCTCAAATAAAAAAGCAGTAAGAAATGATCCAATCCATACATGTCTCCATTTTATCTTTGCATCAGGTAAAAATTTAAACATAAGAGCAAACAAAACAGCGAGTATAATTAATGACAATCCTGAATTCAGCAATTGCAATATCAATAAAAAAGAATTGGTGAAATGACTGGTTAGCCAATTTCCAAAAGCTGAGATTAATGCAGAAATAAGAAGTGAAACAATCAGTAAAAAGGCTATGGAAACGATCAACCCAAAGGAAAACAACCGGATTCTGATTATTTCCCAAATGCCTGACTTCTTTGTATCCACTTTAACTTCCCAAATGATATTTAATGCATTTTGAAATTCAGCAAAAACACCTGTTGCACCAATTAGAATTGTTGTAAGGCCAATAATAGTTGCCAAAACTGTATTTTTCAGTTTTGTGGCCTGAATAATCATATCCTGTACTTGTCTTGCTGTATTCACGCCCATGGTAGAGCTGAATTGTGCAGCCACCTGATGATTTACTGCATCATGTCCGAAGAAATATCCTGTCAGCGTCATGATCACGACAAGTAAACCCGGTAATGCAAAAATAGCATAATAAGCGATCACAGCACTTTCATGAAACGGATCTTTTGCGACCCATTGCTTAAAAGCATTTTTAAATACTGTAAATACTTTCTGAATATGCGTTTTCATTTTGAGCTTAACTATCTTTTATTTAGAATAAAAAATACATTTCGATAGATTCCGGTTAAATGACATAATAAACAGGAGTCCAATCCGGTCATCTTTTCGGCATATGCCCCAAAACGGGGTCTTAATACCCGGTTTTTAATAAAGACACAACAAGCTGAAAATAGAATAACTAATGTACAGTCATTTTAAAAAAATCTTCTTTCACACCCTTTTTAATTCTTAATACAATTTTTTAGGAATCAATTAGTTGGAAATCTTAAATTATTTCACGTAACGGATAAAACTCATTATATTTCAATCGTTTGAAGTTTGTCCGTTGTGTGAATAAGTCATTTTTTACTAATAACGAACTTTCAGAGCAATGTCTCCTAATGATTTAAGTTCGTCCAGAGTTGTAAATATAGCCCTGCCTTTTTTAGAAATAACATTCCAGGCAATATCGCTTGCAACATCATCAATTACTCCCGGCAGAGTAACATCGGTTACTAAATCCAGTGAGAATTCTCCGGTAACTCTTACCGCTTGATGAAAATTGTCATTTACAATTAATAAATCTCCTCTGCCTTCTTTAGCTGCACGGTAAATTTCGGATAACTCAGTAATGACATTACTTTTTCCTACAGCTTCCTGCATTTCCTTTATATCATCTGCCCGCCCTTTTTTTAATTGTACTTTTACTACCTGCCATGCATCATTTGCTATTGAATGATTCAGGGTCTTATCATAGTTGATATTTGTCCAACCCAGATAAACTGAAGGTTTGTCAGCCACCTTCATCAACCGGTTGTAATTATCATCCGTACAAACCACAACACATTTCATATCGGTATTATTATTCACTCTTACCAGCGCTTTATCTATCTTATTGAAAAACTCTTTCACCTGATTCTCAGCCTGCTTGCCATTAGTGATCGTTTCAGTGTCGGTTGAGTCATCTGTACTATTTATAAAAGGGAAATCGTCATTTTTTATCTCACCTACAATTCCATCATTTACGGCAAGCAATAACCTGACTTCAGATTTTGTAAGTTTAAGAATCATATATTCTACTGTCCTGTTAAAAACTTTAATCAACGGTTTTACAGCAAAATTCTCCGACACATATACAGCATTGCGTACAGTTGGCCATGCAGATTTGATGATTTCTTTTGTGGAATTTGAGAGGAATATATGGATGCTATCCAGATTGTAGTCTACATCAATATCTTTTTCAATCTGATCAATTTTCTCAATTAAATCATGCATAGAAAGTTTACCGTATACCTGTGTAATTCTTTCCTTTGCTTCGAGTAAAAGTTCATTTAACACAATAATATCTTTTTGATTTTCAGGATAGTTTCTGTGTGTGTTCATTGATATTGTTACACAAGGGCTGTTTTTTTCTGATGCTAGTTTTTCTAATTTTTCTCTTTTCATTTTAACTGTTTTAGTTGTAATTTTTTAGATTATTTGTTTGTGAACAAGATAACTTGTTTTATAATTATTTCGGATTTGACGTTTGATGGATAAATTTATGTATACTTCAGATAAAGTTCTTTGTCAATCTGGCTGTATTTATTCCTTTGTTACTTAGCAAATGTACAGTCAATCGGTACAAAACATGTTACACTATTTCACTAAATAATTATATAATTCACACATCATCAATTTACGATTTGTCAGTAGCAGGAGTATTTTACCATTTAGTAAATAAGTCACCAATCAATCAAATAATCAACCAAAGGAACGAAGTGTGTTCCTTTTAAGGGATTAACCAAATCATCAACCCGGAACCCGGAACCCGGAACGAGGAACGAGGAACTTTCAAACTTTTCGAACTTCAAACTTTTCAAACTTTTCAAACTTTTCAAACTTTTCAAACTTCAAACTTTTCAAACTTTTCAAACTTTTCAAACTTCAAACTTCAAACTTCAAACTTTTCAAACTTTTCAAACTTTTCAAACTTCAATCATCCAACCATCCACTAAACAAAAGCAGGTGAATACATAGAGTATTAACCTGTTTATAATTAATAGATTGCTAAAAAACCAATTTCTATTATGTTCTAGGTGTTTTACTATATTCTAAGCGTTTTGGGTCGTTGTTAGTTAAACTTAAAATTCCAACGGACAAGTCCGATACCCGGAATAAACAAATCGTAAAATTGGAAATCTATGTCGTTTAGTTCCTGTTTTTATTTTCCGATAAAAGCGAATCTACCATTGAGTCCATTCAACCAATTACTAATCAATCAACCAACCACTCAACCACTCAACCAATCAACCAATTAACCAATTAACCAATAAACCAATCAACCCAGGCATGCGATAATTGTTTCAATAATCCTCTTCGATTCTTCAGGATCAGTTATCCTGATGGATGTTACTCCTGCTTCTTTGGCCGGATAATCGTTTCCTCCGGGGAATATTGCATCACCGATAAAAATCATTTCATCAATTCCAATTCCAAGGGTATCACGGAGTTTACCGATTCCGTATGCTTTATCTATACCTGGTTTGGTAATATCAATTGATGTTGTACCACCAAGATTTACTGAAAATTCAGGAATGGTTGTATTAAGAATTGTTTGAACTTTTTTTCGTTTTGCAAAATAAGGGTCCCATTTTGATTTCTCTTCGATAGGTGCTTGCTGTCCCAATGCGGAAAAAGTTATCTGGCTTCCACGGTCTTCAATTTCATCTCCCCAAATCTTTTCGATTTTAAAACTTACAGTCGCAAGTGCTTTTCGGAGTGAGTTAATGATTTTCTTTTTCTCAGCTTCATTAAAATCATCAGAATAAATTTTTTCCCATTCGCCGTTATAGTGGTAAAACTGAGTACCACAGGCAGGTAGCAACGACAGGTTATTCAAATGCCCATCATTCGGCAGGTTGGAGAGTATTTGTTTCTCAAATTGTGGCCAGCCCCCTCCTGAAATCACTGCAACTTTTATGATTCCCAATAAATCATGCAGAAGAGACGACATTTCAGCATCCAACGACGATTTACTCACAGCAAGCGTACCGTCCAAATCAAAAACAATCAATTTCTTCATTTTGAACTATCCTTTTTTCAGTTTATTTCCTTTTCTAGTCCCTGGTTATAGATACCCTGACGGGCTTCAAAATTACACAAAGCCCTGTGATATAACGCTTTTTGTGCTTCTTTCACATTTGAATCTTTTCCACGCCAGATTTCGAGTGCAGGTTGTTGTATTGCCCGTGCAAACGAAAATGCTACTTCCCAGGGGAGCTTTGACATATATTTCACATTCATTGCATTTAAACGGGCGGATGCCAGTTCGGCCGATTGACCTCCCGACAGAAAAGCAATTCCATGAACCGCAGCAGGAACAACTCGTAAAAAACATTGTATTGTTGCATCAGCCACCTCATAAACCGTTTTTTGTATTGAACATTTCAAACCGGGAACCACCATATTCGGTTTTAAAATCATCCCTTCCAGAACAACTCCCTGTTTATAAAGTTGTCCGAATACACAATGCAATACTTGTTCCGTTACTTCAAGACAACGTTCAATTGTATGATCGCCATCCATGAGCACTTCGGGTTCAACAACAGGCACCAGTCCTGCTTCCTGACAGAGCGCAGCATAGCGGGCTAAAGCATGGGCATTGGCTTCAATACAGGCCTTTGTAGGAGTATTTTCGCCTATAGTTATCACAGCGCGCCACTTGGCAAAACGCAGCCCCATTCCGGCATATTCCCTTAGCCTGTCGCGTAATCCATCCAGACCTTCGGTAATTTTCTCACCGGGATGCCCTGCCATGTCTTTTGCTCCGGCATCTACTTTAATTCCGGGAATAATTCCTTTATCAGTAAGAGCTTTTATAAACGAAGTTCCGTCTTTTAAATGCTGACGGGTCGTTTCATCAAAAAGTATAGCTCCACTTATGCTTTCATTCAGACCGGTTGTTGTCACTATCATTTCACGATAAGCACATCGCAGCTCTTCTGATAAAGGAATTCCCAATTTTTCAAATCGTTTGTTACAGGTTGGCATACTTTCATCCATTGCCAACAGACCTTTATGGTCGGCAACCATCGCCTCGGCGGTGGCTATTAGTTTTTGTAAATCCATTAGATATTAATTAAAGATAAATCGGTTTATTTATTCTGCTTGTTTTTTAGTAGGTACTATAAAAAGCGGAACAGTCGTTTTCTTTAAAACATCTGCCGCTTCACTACCCATTATGATGTTTTCCAACCATCTTCGACTGTGCGATCCCATAACGATAACGTCAGCATGGATTTCATTTGCTGTTTCAAGTATTGTAAATGCAATTTCACCTTCTTTTAAAATTGTTTTAATAGTTTCATCTCCAAGATGCTTTTTTGCTTTATTCAGAAATTCCTGAGTTGATTTTTTTAAATCTCCCAATATATCTACGCGCAATTCACGCATATAAGTGTACGTTGAATAATAAACAGGTTGTTCGGAGATTACATGCAGTAATATTGTTTCAGCATTCATAGCATTTGCCATTGAGAATCCTACTTCGGCAACTTTTTGTGAAGTTTCATCGTAATCCATTGCAATCAACACTTTTTTTATTTTTGTTGTTTTCATGTTTGTAGTTTTTTTTCTAAAATGATTTGTATTTATTTATCAAAAAATTCTAAAATGGTTATTCGAAATATTTATCCTGTCTATACGGCAAAGATCAACTATTTTAACATCATTTGTGTTACATAATTCTTGGTAAAAGTTATATGATTCACACTTAATTTTTGTCAGTAATAAAAAGCCGGAGCACGACCATGGGTCATAATCCGGCTACTACAGACTAGTTGACTGCAAGTTATAGATAAACCTCCCTTAAATACTTACTTGTGGAGTTACCTTAACCTTCCTGTTTCGAGAAATAAATCCTCTAATATACCTTCTGGTTTACCATTTGTCGGGTAAATTCACTGTAATGGTATAGCCGAGCGTTGTGCACAATTTTGTTTCAGGATTGCCAGTTGATATTCTTCAAGTGAGCTATTAATTCCTTTTACGGAACAAAGAACTATATGAAACAAATTGGTTGATTGATTGATAGGGTGATTGGATAATTGGGTGATTGGGTGATTGGGTGATTGGGTGATTGATATAAATATCTATATTCTTAATCAACCAGTCAACTTAATCAACTTAATCAACTTACTCAACTTAATCAACTTACTCAACCAGTCAACTTAATCAACCAGTCAACTTAATCAACTTAATCAACTTACTCAACTTACTCAACTTAATCAACTTACTCAACTTACTCAACTTAATCAACTTAATCAACCAGTCAACTTAATCAACTAATTGTAAATGTATAAATTGTACATGTTTTCGGTTTGTTTCATAATAGATTATATGATTCATGGAATGATTTCAATTCACAGCTTTTATACTATGGACGATAAAGAATAAAAGAAAATCTGTCAGTTTGGAAAAGCATGGTAAACTATCCCTTACAACATGCCCCAGTGAAGGATGTTTTCATACTATCGCCAAGCATATTGTTTGCACCATCTATCACTTTAAAACCGGTTCGTAGATTTGATAAGCGAAATATATATCTTGAATTGGAATGCTTTGGAGTGTATGAAATTTTGAATGTACCGTGTGCAGGGAGCAAAAAAATAATAAACTATAATTAAATTTCAGCCTTTCAGATGCTTCAACAGCATCCGGGAGAACTCCATGACAGCTTTTTTCTGGTAATTATCTTTCAACCACATGAGTGCAGCACGCATCATCAATCCCTTTTCTGCCAAAGGTACTGCCTTCAGTTCTTTCTCATTGATAATGGTTGACATCGGCAATATAGATGTCCAGTGTATGGTTTTGATGAGTTGAAACAGGATATTTACATCGTTCACTTCAATCTGCGGTTCCAGCTCCTGTCCTGTAGTAACCAGATAATTCTCAAGGATAGCCCGTGCGTGCATCCCTTTGGTAGTAAGTACCAGTGGATAATTCTGCAACATTTGTAATGATATTTCCTTCATTGCCGCCAGAGAATGGTGTCGGTGCAGGACCACGCATAACGGAGTGTCAAACAGATACTCACTTTCCACGGATTCTATCAGCAGGGGCGATTCAAAGCAGAGCACAAGATCCAGTTTGTGATCTTTTAAATGTTCCAACAGGATATTAGCGGTCTGGCATTCTACTGACACTTTGATGTTGGGATATTTCCGTGAAAAACTCAACAGTGTGTCCGTCAACATTGAACAGAGACTTATCGTTCCTCCGATCCGTAGTGTGCCTGTATGCAGGTTCTGCAAGTCTTCCATCCGTTGTAAGACATCCTCCGAATCTGCTATCGTCCTACGGGCATAAGGCAACAGCATTTCACCCGCTTCAGTAAGTTCTATATGTTTCCTCACCCGCTTGAAGAGCAATATATTCAGCTCTGTTTCCAACTGTTTGATCTGTTGTGAAAGTGTGCTTTCGGCAATGTATGATGCTTTTGCCGCCTCCGTAAAATTCAGTAAATCTGCTGATTTTATAAAGTACTTTAATTGTCTGATCTCCATTTAAGCCTGATTTTTATGCAAATATACATTATAAATTTTAATGCCTGCAATCTAAACAACAGGTTTTTATCTGTTATTCGATAGGATTGATAGGTAAAACCGATTAATTCATAGATTTTATCCTTATTAAAATAGAAATTGTTTGAAAATAAGACTATACCTTTGCACCCCGAAACAATAAACGAAATGAAACTAATACAATTTATCAAATTTTGGACGCTCCCCATTTCTATGATTTCTGGTGCCATTGGCTACTTTGTCTATGTAAACATACCCTTTCTGGTACCAACCAGACCATTTGTCAATGAATTTGTAAGTATTATCCAGCCCGTACTGATTTTCCTGATGCTCTTTGTCACCTTCTGCAAGGTCGATCCGCGTGACCTGCGCCTGACCAGTATGCATTTGTGGTTATTGCTTATTCAGGCAGGTACTTTTTGCCTGTTGGGCTTACCTCTTATTTTATTCCCCGATACTCAATTTCGTGTTGTTTTCGAAGGTGCCATGATTTGTATGATTACTCCGACTGCCACAGCTGCAGCTGTAATTACCGGTAAACTTGGAGGAAATATACACTCTCTGGTTAGCTATACCATTATTATCAATATCGCTTCAGCCATTATCATCCCGTTGGTATTACCTATGGTTCATCCCAATCCATCGCTTACCTTCGTGCCATCTTTCGTGCTTATCCTTTGCAAGGTATTTCCGTTACTTATCTTCCCGTTCCTGTTGGCATGGGCAGTTCGTGCCTATCTTCCCAGGCTGCATAAAGGAATACTAGGTTTCAAAGACCTGGCATTCTATCTCTGGGCCGTGGCTTTGGCTATTGCCATTGCTGTCACTGTCCGGAGTATCGTGCATAGCAATGTTGCGATTATTTACCAGGCAGGTATCGCCATTGCTTCACTTGTATGCTGTATACTCCAGTTTGCTATTGGTAGAAAAATTGGGGGTCATTACAACGATCTTATCGGAGGGGGTCAAAGCCTGGGGCAGAAAAGTACTGTATTTTCCATTTGGCTGGGTGCTACTTTCATGAGTCCTGTAACTTCCATGGCAGGCGGCTTCTACAGTATCTGGCACAATATGTATAATTCCTATCAGCTTTACCAGAAACGGAAAGAGGATGAATTGAAACTAAAAAAAATAATAATAGAAGATGGATTGGAACTAAATAAAATAACAAAAGAAATTGCAATAGTATTGGATCAGAAACGTAAAGAGGATTAATTGGAACTGATTAAGGATGAAGAGCTACGGTAAATATTTCACTTGTTCGTCGGAACTTGTTATTCCTTTTGTTCAACTCAGGGGAAAGCCTGTGTCATGTTATATAATTGAATTTTTAAAACAATTCAAAGTGTTTTAAGTTTACAGTTGGAAATGACGGTGTAAATATACCGGCATCGCTTATATTCTGGGTATTGGAACAAATAAATAGTACAATAAGATAAAGCCGGGATTGGACTATATTATTTGTGCAATCGGTATTAATTGAAAGGCTCCGGTTTTTAAATTCACTGATTTAACTTGAATACAGGAGAGACAGGAAACTTTCTTTTAATTGGACATTTACTATGCCTTTGCCTGATTATTTTATCAATTTTCATATGACAAGCCACGGATAACAGGTTAAAAAAACTGAAGTTCTCCAATATCAGGTATGCATCTATAATATTCTTAATTTTTGTAGTATCACAAAGGCTTCACTTTAAGTGAAGCCATCCCTGCTTTAAGATAAGTACAACCCACACTTTCTGACAACTCACTATTCAATTCTTATGCTAAGATATGCCCGGTCATCGAATGAAGAGTTTCCCGTGTTAAGTCCTTTTGTGGATTTAAATGTATGAAAACAAAGAGGATCAGTTTTAAGTACATTCGTCAGATATTTTTCACTTTGAGCCAATGTATCAAATAAACGGGGATAACCATCAGTAGCTAAAATAACTTTCTTTGGGTGTGACAGGTTGATCACTTTTATTTTACTTTCGGGAACTTTAAATCCGTCGATTACTCCATATGTAAATTCATTCTTTGTGATTGAGTTTTGAAATAACTGTTGCCGTTTTAATAAGGGTCGTATAAATTCCCGCCCGCTGTCATTTGCCTGAAGTTCGTTGACAGATTTACCCAGTATCATCTCTGTTTCTAAATAAAGTGACCGAATGTCTGATAAGACAGAGTCAATCGGTTTTAGGTTTGAATAAACTGTTTTATCAACCATACATTGACAATCGCCAACCATCCACAATTCATTTCTAAATTTACTGTAAATAGCAATACAGGCAGAAGCCCTTTCGGAAGGGAAATTCTGTACATGTTCTTCAATGCCCAATCCGGTATACATAGAAAAAACGGCTGAAGTCAGGAATTCAACCGTCCAATTTGCAGTAGATTTCAACGGGAGATCATCAAGTGCTTTTTTGAGAAGTTGTGAACAGGCTCTTCCGGAAGTATCATTCGTGAATTTCACTGTTGACTTTGTTGTTACACCATCAATAACAGCTGCAAAATGTTCAGATACAAAAATGCTGTCTTCACAATCTGATTCAATGGGAGTTTTACTTTTTAAAAATAATTCTATTACTTTCATGAAGAACTTAATTTGTAATCAGTAAATGGATTCAATTTGCACTTGATTTCTTCCTGTCAATAATTTAAATAAAGGGAAAGGGTGGAATTACGTTATTGCTTAAGTAATTGTAACCGGGAGTAAAATTATAATCAGTATTTTTTTCTTCTCTGTTCAGGATGTTGAATTTCGCCAAAACCGGCAAGAGTTTCAATCAGTTCTTCTCTGTTTGCAATGCCGGCAGGTACAATAATCATCTGGTTAATGTTCACCGGCTTAATAGCAATAATTCCCTTATCGGATTCAACTATATATTGAATTTCATTTTTTGAGATCGTAATCGTTGGCATATTATATTGTGTCCGGATGATTGTATCTTCGTTTATAACAAGTTCATACGTTGCCCATAACTTTCGTTGCCTTCTGATACCTATCCAAAGGCCTGCACCAATACAAATCAAAATCATTGGAACAACTATATACATTGTATCAGACGATGCATTTGCCTGATAACAGGTTGTCACAAAAACACCGGCACATGCTGCTATGATTCCGATTGCAATCGAACGTATCAAAATACTTTTTTCCTGTACTTTAAATCCTGCCTTATCAAGTTTAAATGATCCCATTTTCATTTCGGTTTTTTATTATATTTTTAGGTATAGGCGCTTAGACCGCACATTTTTCTTCATCAATTATTCCTGCTTTAGCTGGAGTATTTGAAATTTAAATAATGTTTGAAGACTTTAGTCAAATTCATATCAACTGATATTAAATAGATTGAGAGATAATACATTCGGCTAAAGCCAATATTTAATGCATAATCATCCTCCAGCTAAAGGGGGTGTGTAAAAAGAGTTTTGAAAATTGAATATACTTACAATATGAAACTGGAAAACAAATAAGGGCAATAAGGGCAAGATATTTTTTACGTAACATTTCTACTAAGGGTGAAAAAACAAAAATATGATTATTATTTAATACCTTTATTATTAGATGTATAACCTTAGTATAAATCCAAATCACCCAGGATTAATACCTTATTTCCTTATTTTAAAATTAATGGCCAACTTTCATTTTGTAAGTAATAATTTATAATTGATTCATTTTTACACAGCCTGCTCTTAGTGTGTGTAAATAGAAATGCAATTGAACTAAATACTTACGATTTGAATGTTACTATGATTTTTTAAAAAAGCGAATAAGGGTTGGTTTGTTTGGGTGAGGTTTTCTATTAAGTCCCCCCACGATCAGAGATAGAACAACAATTGAGATATCTACAATAGGTTGAAAAATGTATTTAATAAGGTAATAAGGTTGTGGTTGTGGTAGTTAGGTTTTCTACGAAGGGTAAAAAAGAAGAAAAATAAGGTTTTTTAATATAACACAAAATATTGATTATTAGGCACTTGAAATTAGTTATTTAGTAGGTTTAATACTTGAAAATATGTTTTTTAAAGAATAACTCTTATTTTTACATACTTCCTCTGCTAAGGATAGAGCGATAGAGCTGAGGGTTGATGTAGTTATATTTAAAATTATGGGACTTTATTTATTTCGTATTAATTAAGTAATTGGAACTATTAAATGTCTCATTTTAATTAATTCGACATTATTTCTTTCAAGAACATATATAGTTTTATTCAACCCCTATCGGGGTTATTTTCATGTAGATGTTATTTTTCCATACATTTCATACATATTAATCATATTTAAATCCTTCGGATTTTGTATGAAGGATTTATATTAGGACACTTTGCGGATAATCATTAAATCAATAATACTCTCATTTAAACTAAACTAACATGTCAAAACTTATCGTATTCGGAATCCTGAGTTTATTTGTCATTATTGCCTCCCTGAGGTCATTGACAAATATAAAAAGCCATGGTTTTTACAGGTTTTTCAGTTGGGAATGTATTGCCTGGCTCATCGCTTCAAACTATACATTCTGGTTTGTCCATCCCTTTAGTTTCAATCAGATCATTTCATGGCTCCTTCTGTTTTATTCTGCCTACCTGGTTATTGCAGGCATGCTGCTAATTAAAAACATTGGAAAGCCCAATCCTGTAAGAGACGAAAAGAACCTGTTCGGATTCGAAAAAACCACCGAATTAATTGATACCGGTGTTTTCAACTATATCAGGCATCCGCTTTATGCTTCATTGATTTTTCTGACATGGGCAGTTTATCTAAAGAATCCAACTATATACTTATTTCTGATTGCTTTAATTTCAACTAACTTTCTGTATTTTACTTCTAAAATGGATGAAAAGGAATGCATCAGTTATTTTGGTGAAAAATATAAGAACTACATAAAACGTACACGTATGTTCATCCCTTTTATTTTTTAAAGTTCCATTCCGGTTCAACTAATTGATAGTATTTATTGTTTATAAACAAACGAGCTAAAAGAAATTTAACAACTTAAACTCCCTTTTGATTTAACATAAAAATTTCAACGAATGACAACGAATATACTTTTGCAAATTATTCATAATGAAGGTTGGCATTTCTTTGTTGCAGGCAACACTGCTTTTAGTCGTCTGGTCCATTTATGGGTGACAGTTATGTTAAGTACTGCCCTGCTGTGCTTTGTTGCCGGTGAGCTGACTCACAACTTTAGCCAGGTAGATAAAGTGTGGAGCCTGATGCCCGTTGTTTATAGCCTGATCACCTTATTTGCTTTTCCCGCTTCACACAGGATTTGGCTAATGACGATATTGGTACTCTTATGGGGCCTTCGTTTGAGTTATAATTTTTACCGGAAAGGCGGTTATCATGTGATACCATGGAAAGGTGAAGAAGATTATCGCTGGAATTTAATCAGGCAACATCCAAAACTTAAAAAAGGAATCCGGATTACGTTGTTCAATTTGTTTTTTATCTCCTTCTATCAACATTTTCTTATTTTTCTTTTTTCCACACCCCTTCTTTTAGCAGCGAACTACTCAACTGTCAGTCTGTCTACTTTAGATTATCTGGCTGCAACGTTTATGTTCTTCTTTATTCTGATGGAAACAATAGCCGACAACCAACTTCATATTTTTCAAATTCAAAAACGGCATATAATACTTCCAACCGGGAAATACAGTAAATCCCTTAGGGATGGATTTCTGGCAGAAGGACTCTGGAAGCATGTTCGCCATCCTAATTTTACTGCCGAACAATCTATCTGGGTTTGTTTTTATTTTTTTGGAGTAGCAGCTACAGGAGAATGGATAAACTGGACCTTAACAGGTCCGCTTTTACTTATTCTGCTTTTCACGGGCAGTTCCGAATTTACTGAAAGTATTAGCATGCAGAAATATCCCGGCTATATGAATTACAAACAAAACGTTCCTAAATTTATTCCCATTGTTTTTAAAACAAAGAAAGAAGAAAATCATTCCAACTAAAATAAGTTTTTGTTTTCGAGGTATAAAAGTAAACACATAGGCACATATAGCATATCCCGAGAATCGGGAGAACACATAGAAAAATTTACTATTTATTCATTTACTATTTTCCATTTGTCTGTAACCAAAGTAAATTCAATACGATCAACCTATTAACCAATCAACCATTACTAAAGCCATATTCTTTAAATGTATATAACTCTGGCAGATCATTCTTTACATCCCCGCAATTTATTCCGACATGTCGGAAGGGGCTTGGGGCGGCAAATCAACCAACGGAACGAAGAGACGTCCCGTTTACGGGATCAACCAAATCATTAACCAGAATCGCGGAACACGGAACTTTTCAAACTTTTCAAACTTTTCAAACTTCAAACGATCAAACAACTAATTAAAGACACTTTAAAAATTTAAATCATGAAAAAAATTGTCAAACGCATTTCAATTGGAATCGGAATTTTAGTCATCATTCTGGTAATTGTTGGCGGAGGATTCTATTTTAAAATGAAATCAGAACTTAAGAAAATGAATGTAGTAGCAACCAAAGAAGTAGTGCATAATATTTATGCAGTCAATGATTCATTCGTGAATATGTTTTTAGTAAAGGACAGCAATAATTATGTGGCAATTGATGCCGGTAACGACATAAAAGTTATTGCTAAAGAACTGAAGAAGCTGAATATTGATCCTGAAAAAATCACAGCCGTACTGTTAACTCATACAGATGGAGACCATGTAGCTGCCCTAAAATTATTTTCGAATGCAAAGGTATATCTGTCGAAAGAAGAAGAGCAGATGATTAATGGAAAAACAGCCAGAATGTTGGAAAGACATAACCAGATAGATACAAAAGTATATACGCTTCTGGATGACCAGCAAAATATTCAGATTGGGAATATCCATATTAAATGTATTCTTACTCCAGGACATACTCCCGGATCGATGAGTTATTTAATCAACGGTAAATATTTGTTCGTTGGTGATGCATTTGGTTTAAAAGATGGAAAAGTAGATAAACCAAATCAGATATTCACCAAAGATATGGAAACAGCTATTAAATCTTTTAGTAAAATCAAAAATCTGCCCGGAACTGAATATATTTTTACAGGACATACCGGTTACACCAATGATTATAAAAATGCTGTAAATACTGAGTTAAAGTAAAATAAGTCACGATATTAATTAATAATTAATAATTGACAGGATACTGAAATTTAAGTTTTAGCTGATGATCAAATTTAAGTTTTAGCTGATGATCAAATTGATCATTTAACTATCTATCTATCCTTTGTTATTAAAGAAAAGGAAAGCTCGGGTAAATTTATAATTTTCAGTGCTCTCTTTTGATTGAATAAGCAAACATTATCGGATTAAATCCGGTTATATCGTTATTTGTTGGTAAATGAACATTCATTTTCCAACTAGTTTTGTATCTTAGCAACAAACATAATTATACCAAAATGAATAAAACAATTATTCTTGATAAAAGACCTGTTGGAAAGCCTCAATTAACGGATTTCAGGTTTACCAGTGAGGAAATTCCACAAACAGGTGTTGGTGAAATCCTTCTTAAAACAGCTTATGTTTCGGTGGATCCTTACCTGAGAGGACGAATGAATGATACTAAATCCTATTCGCCCCCTTTTCAGTTACACAAACCAGTCAGTTCCGGTATAATAGCTGAAATAGCAGAGTCAAATCATCCAGGATTTAAAAAAGGTGATTTTGTATCGGGAATGCTTGAATGGAAAGAATACCAAAAGTCGGATGGCAAAGGCTTACGGATCGTTGATCCTGCAAAAGCTTCCTTATCTGCATATCTGGGGATACTGGGAATGACAGGCATGACTGCTTATCTGGGATTAACTGAAATAGGAAAACCTGTAAAAGGAGAAACACTTGTTGTTTCGGGTGCAGCCGGAGCAGTAGGTAGTGTTGCCGGACAAATCGGGAAGATACTCGGTTGTCGTGTTGTAGGGATAGCAGGGACTGACGAAAAAGTGAAAATGCTGACCTCCAGCTATGGCTTTGACGCAGGCATCAATTATAATACAACAACAAACCTGAATGAAGCCATTGCAGCTGTTTGTCCAGATGGTGTGGATATTTATTTTGACAATGTAGGAGGATCTGTCACGGATAGTGTATTGGCCAATATCAATAAATTTGCCCGGATCATCATTTGCGGTTCCATTTCTGTTTATAACGAAACTTCGATCCCTGTGGGACCGAGAGTTGAACCACTCTTAATAAAAAACAGTGCACTCATGCAGGGATTTATTGTCGGGAATTATGCAGATAAATTTCCTGAAGCTTTAGAACAACTAACCAATTGGCTGAGAGAAGAAAAACTTACTTACAGGGAAACAATAGCAGATGGATTTGAACAGATTCCACAGGCATTTATCGGTCTTTTTGAGGGAAAGAATAATGGTAAAATGATCGTTAAGATTTAATTTATAAACAATAAAAAAATAAGTACAACATGAACAATTTTGAATTTAAAAATCCGACAAAGATAATATTCGGTAAAAACAAAATAGCTGATCTTTCAAAAGAAATACCGGCAAAGAGTAAGATACTTATGCTTTACGGAGGCGGTAGTATAAAAACGAACGGCATATATACACAGGTGAAGAAAGCATTATCTTCATTTGAATTGGTTGAGTTCGGAGGGATCCCTGCAAATCCGGAATACTCCATTCTAATGGATGCCCTTGAGGTAATTAAATCGCAGAAAATAACCTTCCTGTTAGCTGTAGGTGGTGGATCGGTGATCGATGGCACAAAGTTTTTAGCAGCTGCAGCCCTCTATGAAGGTGAAACACCATGGGAGATTCTGACTAGCGGAAAACCTGTATTAAAAGGAATGCCTTTTGGAACCGTGTTGACTTTACCTGCAACAGGTTCGGAAATGAATTCAGGATTTGTACTCACACGAAAAGAAACGAAAGAGAAATTAGCCGCAGGTGGGCCGGCATTGTTTCCCTTGTTTTCAATTCTCGACCCTCAGTTGGTCAGTTCTATCCCTCAAAAACAAATTGCGAACGGACTGGCAGATGCTTACACCCATGTGTTGGAACAATATATGACTTATCCTAATGATGCTCTGTTACAGGACAGGTTTGCCGAAAGCATTCTTCAAACCCTTGTTGAAGTGGCACCCGTTATTTTAAAAGATCCTTCCGACTATCAGGCAGCTTCCAATTTTATGTGGTGCTGCACCATGGCATTGAACGGATTAATCGGACAAGGCGTTCCACAGGATTGGGCAGTGCACATGATGGGACATGAATTGACGGCATTGTTTGGGATTGACCACGCCCGTACATTGGCGATAATAGCTCCAAGTCACTACCGTTATAATCTGGATGCAAAAAAAATAAAGTTAGCCCAGTATGCTGAACGTATCTGGGGTGTTACCAAAGGGACGATTGACGAAAGAGCAAAAGCCGGCATTGATAAAACGGAAGAATTTTTCCATTCATTGGGAATTAAAACCAAATTATCGGAATATACTGCTGACTATAAAGGTACTGCAGATATTATATCAAATCGTTTTACACAACGCGGATGGTTAGGGTTAGGTGAAAGCGGAAAAGTTACGCCTGCTGATGTTGCTAAAATTGTTGAAATGAGTTATTAGAGGTTTGAAGTTTGAAAAGTTTATCGTTCCGTGTTCCGCGTTTCGTGTTTCTGGTTGATGATTAGTTAATTAGTTAATTGGGTGATTAGTTAATTGGGTGATTAGTTAATTAGTTAATTGGTTGATTGGTTAATTGGTTGATTAGTTAATTGGTTGGTTAATCCCTTAAAACGACGTCACTTCAATCCGTTGGTTAAAAGAACCCAGGATACTGACAAATAGTAAATGTATTAATGGTAAATAAATAAAACAAGGCTATCCTGAAAGATAGTCTTGTTTGTTTTTTAGCCCTTCCCTCCTGCTTCACCATTAACTTAAAACACAATGGGTACTTATTTGTTATACATTTATTGAATTCAGTTTAATATATATCTGCTGAATTATTTATTCAATAACAAGCAACATTTAAACCTGAAAATTATGAGATCAGAGAAATGGGTTACTACATTTTTTTTTAAGAACGATGGAGATAACAGGACAATTTTAATCCGGTTAGTAGTCGGACTTATATTTATGACCGAAGGAATTCAAAAGTATTTATTTCCCGGATTGTTAGGGACAGGAAGATTTTTAAAAATAGGTTTTAGCGATCCTTCCTTCTGGGCTTATTTCACAGGGACATTTGAAATTATATGTGGCACCCTCATTGTATTGGGATTACTGGTAAGACTAGCTTCCATTCCTCCTTTTATTATTATGGTGGTTGCTTTTATAACAACTAAATTGCCTATTTTGATGAATAAAGGATTCTGGCAGTTTGCACATGAATATCGTACTGATTTTGCCATGACCTTATTGCTGATTTATTTATTTTTGTATGGTGCCGGAAAATGGTCGAACAGTTCAGGAATTACTAAACGTCCAAAGTATTGAAGATGGTTTTATTCAGAATGAAATATGTTGTTTTAACCTTTATACTGTTATTAACCGGTATTCAACAGTTATCTGCCGGGCCGCCATTTAATACGGATGACCCTGAACCTGTTGAATTTAAGCACTGGGAGTATTATATTGCAACTATCAATACTTTCAGGCCGGATATTTCTACAGGAACAAGTCCTCATTTTGAACTGAATTACGGGTTGGTTCCCAATGTTCAGGTGCATTTGATCTTGCCGGTGGATTATGATTATTCAAGCCAACATGGATTTAATTTTGGATATGCCTACACAGAAGTTGGATTAAAATACCGTTTTGTACAGGAAACTGAAAACGTACCTCAGATAGGAACTTTCCCGATTGTAGAAATACCAACCATCCGGAATACTGAATTCGGAAACGGACAGACCCAACTGTTTATTCCTGTTTGGGCACAAAAGTCATGGGGAAAACTAACCACCTACGGCGGTGCCGGTTATTGGATCAATCCCGGAATAAATAATAACAACTGGCTTTTTACAGGTTGGGAAGTTCAATATGACTTTACTCCTGTTATTACATTGGGTGGAGAGCTTTATTATCATACACCTGATGTTGTTGGAAGCGAATCGACAGTGGCATTTAATCTCGGAGGATCCATCAATGCAGGTAAAAAGTTTCATATTATTTTTTCTGCAGGGCATAGTCTTGTAAACAAACCTTTTACAACAACTTATGTAGGGTTATTGTGGACCATCTAAAGAATTTACAATTTACCAAATTCATTTACCATTTATTCATTTACCATTTACTATTTAAGATATCCAGACATTTACTATTTACTCCTAATTCAACTTTACTAAAAAAACTTTTAACCATAAGAGAAAATGATTGAAAATGAATTACATAACCACAATTGGACAAAACAAAATACATAACCACAATAGGCACATAGAACACAATAGAAGAACACAATAGAAAATATGAATACATTTTATGAATTATAACAACAAGGTCGCTGAATGAATTTGTTATTATTTCTTTTATTTCTATTGTTTCTATTGTGAACTATTGTGGTTAACTCTTTAATTTTAGAGACCAAACACACGAGGCACATAGAACACAATACAAAACACAACAGAATACAATTAATACATAACCACAAAAGCCACAAGAGTAGACAAAAACAAAAGAACACATTAGATAAATACCTGACATATTTTAAAAATTTAAGCTAAACAAAATTAGTAAATGCAATCAATCTATTGTAACTATCTCAGATTCCGATTTCAGAATAGTTTCTCCCGATAATCGGGATGTGCCATAAGTGGTAAATTTTTAATCCGGTAAAATAGAACTAACTTCTACTTAAACAAAAAAAATTGATACTATGTTATAACTGTTCAATCAATCAATTAAATAAATCAATATGGAATCTACAGAATATACATATACAAATCATCTGATTCACGAAAGCAGTCCCTATTTGCTGCAACACGCCCACAATCCGGTGAATTGGTATCCATGGGGAAAGGAAGCACTGGACAAAGCACGGGATGAAAACAAAAACATCATTATCAGCATTGGTTATGCAGCGTGTCATTGGTGCCATGTGATGGAACACGAGAGTTTCGAGGATGCTGAGGTTGCCGGTTTCATGAATGAACATTTTGTTTCCATTAAAGTGGACCGAGAAGAAAGACCTGACATTGACCAGATTTACCTTACTGCCGTTCAATTGCTGACCGATAAAGGTGGATGGCCTTTGAATTGCATTGCTTTGCCTGATGGACGTCCGATTTATGGCGGCACCTATTTTACGAAAGAACGATGGATGGATATGCTAAAACAGGTATCAGGTTTTATAACCCAATATCCTGAAAAGGCAGAGGAGCAGGCGAATTATCTTACAGAAGGAGTTCAGTCAAATGAAATGATCTATAAAAATGAAAAAAGTTCAGTATTTTTGCTGAATGATCTGGAAGATATTTTTTCCATTTGGAAAAATAATATTGATTTTACGTATGGTGGGTATGGTTTTGCACCAAAATTTCCAATGCCTGTGAGTCTTCAATTCCTGTTAAACCTTCATTATCTTACACAAGAAAAAGATGCATTAAGAGCTGTCAATATCACATTGACTAAAATGGCAAATGGTGGAATATACGACCAGATCGGAGGTGGATTTTCACGCTATTCTACCGATGAGTACTGGAAAGTGCCCCATTTTGAAAAGATGTTGTATGATAATGCGCAACTGGTAAGTTTGTACTCGTCAGCGTTTCAGCAAACGAAAGATCCGACGTATAAAACGATAGTGACAGAAACACTGGAATTCATTAAACGTGAACTTACTTCCCCTGAAGGTGGTTTTTATTCTTCGTTGGATGCCGATAGTGAGAACGAAGAAGGTAAATTCTATGTGTGGACAGCAGATGAATTAAAGGCTGTGCTGGGAAATGATGCTGCAATCATCATGGAATATTATCATGTTAGCGAAAAAGGGAACTGGGAAAACTCCCGGAACATTTTATATCCATCGGATGATACTAAAAAAATATTGAAAGACTTTAAAATAACAGAAAGTGAACTGGATACAAAGGTATCGGATGCAAAAAAAGTCTTATTGACTGCAAGATCAAACCGGATCAGACCGGCAACCGATGATAAAATCCTTACTTCCTGGAATGCACTCATGTTGAAAGGGTATATTGATGCCTACAGGATATTCGATCAGAAAGAATATCTGGATATTGCCCTGAAAAATGCTGAATTTATGAATACAAAACTAACATCAACTGATAAAGGTCTGTTTCGGAGTTATAAAGATGCCACTATCTCCACTCCTGGTTTTTTAGATGATTATGCTTTTGCCATTCAGGCATTTATTTCACTTTATCAGGCAACATTCGATGAGAAGTGGCTGGAAAAGGCACTGTTCCTGACAGAATATGTCGTTGACCATTTCTATGACTCCTCCAACGGAATGTTTTATTACACTTCGGATATGGGACCAACACTTATTGCCAGGAAAATGGAAATATCCGACAATGTAATTCCTTCTTCCAATTCTGAAATGGGGAAAAACCTATTCATTCTCGGTAAATATTTCTATAAGGATGAGTTTATCCGGATTGCACGTAAAATGATGAACAATGTAAAATCGCATGCTCTAAACGGGGAATATTATTATGCCAACTGGGATATCCTGATGTCGTGGTTTGCCCTTGAACCCTATATAGTTGCCATTGTTGGAAAAAATTTTGAACTGAAACGAAAAGAATTCGATAAGTATTATATCCCCAATGTCTTTTTTGAGGGAGGAAAAGATGAAGGAAAATTATCTTTACTCGAAGGTAAATTAAAAGAAGGAGAAACCACTATCTTTGTATGTCAGAATAATACATGCCGAATGCCTGTAACAGAAGTCAGTGATGCTATAAATCAAATAATTAACTAAAATGGTTTAAGCGCCTGTATATATAATATTTACGCATAATAAATTCTGCCTTACCACGTTATATTACAAGTTCAGAATTCTAATAAAAAAGACTTTATGAAGAAAATCATCATGCCTGTTTTTCTGTTATTTTTCATTCTTTTTCCTTCAGCATGCAGTTCTGTTACACCTGCCATCCTCAAAAAACCTGATATTCTTCAATACGGTACCCCATTTCAACATGTTCCGATTCCTGCAGATATAGTTATGTATGAAATTAATCCCGGAGCGTTCAGTGCTACAGGCGATTTTAACGGCATTACAGCAGACCTTGACTCCATCAAATCCCTGGGAATAAATACAATCTGGATAATGCCCATTTTCCCGATAGGGATACTTAAATCAATCGGCTCTCCTTATTGCGTGCAAAATTATCTGGAAGTAAACCCTGATTACGGTACACTGGATGATTACAGGAACCTGGTAAGTGAGGCTCATAGCCGGAATATGGCGGTTATAATGGATTGGGTGGGGAACCATACTTCATGGGACAACCCGTGGATTCAGAATAAATCGTGGTATACACAGGATGCAAACGGAAATATCATCTCACCGGCAGGTACCAACTGGACAGATGTGGCCGATCTGAATTATAATAATACCGATATGAGGCTTGCCATGATCAGCGCCATGAAGTTTTGGGCCCTTACTGCCAATATTGATGGATTCAGATGTGATGCAGCCGATTATATTCCTTATGATTTCTGGAAACAAGCTATTGATACCTTACAAAATATGAAAGGCAGGAGTTTTATCTTACTGGCGGAAGGTGTGCGAACCGATCATTTTACGGCAGGTTTTCAACTGAATTATGCATGGGATTTCCTGGCCACCCTTAAAAACGTGTTTATTGCGGGGACTCCGGCAAGTCAACTGTTTACTACCAATAACTCCGAATATGCACCAGTACCGGACGGAAAACGCAAATTACGCTTTACCACCAACCATGATGAATCGGGTGTTGCTACTCCCGTTCAGTTGTTTAACGGCAAAGAGGGAGCTCTTGCCGCTTCAGTGATTACCATTACAATGCAGGGTGCACCCTTGCTTTACTGCGGGCAGGAAGTGGGAGTATCAAACAGTTTAACGTATTCTTCCCAACGACCGATTGACTGGACTATGAATCCTGATATGCGGAATACGTACAGACAAATACTTACTTTTTACAATGTTTCGAATGCATTACGGAGCGGAGCTCTGCAAACCTACAACGACAATGATATCATTGCCTTTACTAAGAGCTATCTGAATGAAAATGTGCTGGTAATCGTAAACTGCCGGAACAAACTTATTTATTATCCCCT
>Ga0302269_1000387_pt1 | contig 26709 bp, 14 predicted proteins | sample III_Bog_E2_2_FD_194560 | JGI IMG/M metagenome (GOLD analysis project Ga0302269, IMG submission 194560) | Peat permafrost microbial communities from Stordalen Mire near Abisko, Sweden - III_Bog_E2_2 | ecosystem: Environmental > Terrestrial > Soil > Wetlands > Peat | place: Sweden: Abisko...
GCCGCCCGTTGCGCTGAGTGATGGCGGCACCATTCGCGAGGGAGTCGACGCGGAGTTGGACGAGTTGCGCGGACTCTCTTCCAGCGGACGGCAGCGCATCGCGGCCATCGAAGAACGCGAGCGCGAACGCACCGGCATCGCCTCGCTGAAGGTGCGCTTCAACTCGGTCTTCGGCTATTACCTGGAAGTGACGAAGGCCAACGCCAAGGCTGTGCCCGCCGACTACGAGCGCAAGCAGACGCTGGTGAACGCCGAGCGCTTCACCACGCCGGAGTTGAAGGAACTGGAGACGAAGATCCTCACCGCGCAGGAGCGCTCCGGCGAGATCGAGCGGCGCATCTTTGCGGAGTTGCGGCGGCAGTTGCTGACCCACGCAGCGCGCGTGCGCGAGAGTTCGCGGCAGATTGCGGAGATTGACCTACTGGGGAACTTCGCGCACCTGGCCGCGCTGCGCGGCTGGGTCAGGCCGAGCGTGGACGCGAGCGGCGTGCTGGAGTTTATGGGCGGACGGCATCCGGTGGTGGAGCGGCGGCTGGAGGAGCAGGGTGCGGGAAGGTTCGTGCCGAACTCGCTGAGCCTGTGCGCCAGTGGGGATGGAGGTGAAGGTCCTTCTCTGCTGTTGATTACCGGTCCGAACATGGGCGGCAAGAGCACCTATCTGCGCCAGGCGGCGCTGCTGACCATCATGGCGCAGTGCGGGTGCTTTGTTCCGGCGGAGAGGATGCGGCTGGGGCTGGTGGACCGCATCTATACCCGCATCGGCGCGAGCGACAACGTGGCGCGCGGGCGCTCGACCTTTATGGTGGAGATGACCGAGACGGCGGCCATCCTTAATACAGCGACGGCGCGATCGCTGGTTCTGCTGGACGAGATGGGGCGCGGAACTGCGACCTACGACGGCTTGTCACTGGCGTGGGCGACGGTGGAGCACCTGCACGACAACGTCGGCGCGCGCACGCTGTTTGCCACGCACTACCATGAACTGACACTGCTGGCCGAGCGGCTGCTGCGGTTGAAGAATGTGCGCGTGACTGTGAAGGAGAGCGCAGGAGGGATTGTGTTTCTCCATACTGTCGAAGCCGGCGCGGCGAACAAGAGCTACGGGATTGAGGTCGCGCGGCTGGCCGGTCTGCCGCAGGCGGTGATCGAGCGAGCGCGAGAGGTCTTGAAAGTACATGAGCGTGCGGAGTCGCAGCAGGTGCGCGAGGCGGTGCCCGACTCTGCGAAGGTGCAGATGACGATGTTCACGCCGCTCTCGCAGAAGATTGTGGACCGCATTGAGGCTGTGGACGTGGATGGACTGACGCCACGCGAGGCGCTGCTGCTGCTGGCGGAGTTGCAGCGGGAGTTGAAGGGATGAAGGGACAAGGGATAAGAGATAAGGTACAAACGAAAGCCATGATCGTTGCGGGCGTGATGAGCGGAACGTCGGCGGACGGAGTGGATGTAGCCATCTGCCGCGTGTCACCCGGACGCGACGGGGTACCGAGGGTGAAAGTGCTCGGTCATCGTGGATTTGCCTATGACAAGAAGCTGCGCGCGGATGTGCTGGTTGCGGCGAGCGGAAGGCAGCTCAGCGCGGCGGAGTTTGCGCGGCTGTCATGGCGGCTGGGTGCTGTCTATGCGGATTGCGTGCAGGCCACCGCGCGCGAGCTGAGGCTGCGGCCGCAGTTGGTCGCGTGCCATGGACAGACCATCCTGCATGATGCTGCGAATGGAGTGACGTGGCAGATCGGCGAGGCCTCGTTGATCGCGGAACGCCTACGGCTGCCGGTGGTGAGCGACTTCCGTCCGGCGGACATGGCCGCCGGCGGGCAAGGCGCGCCGCTCGTGCCGATGCTCGACTTCTGCGTCTTTCGCCACGCGATGAAGAACCGGCTGCTGCTGAACCTGGGCGGCATTGCCAACATCACGGCATTGCCGGCGGGTTGCAGCGTGACCGATGTGCTGGCCTTCGATACCGGGCCGGCGAATATGGTGATCGATGCTTTGATGCAGCGGCTGTTTCACAAGCACATCGACCTTGGTGGAGCGGTTGCGGCACGGGGGCGTGTCCTGGATGAGGTGGTGGAGAAGCTGCTGCGCGACACTTACTTCTCTGCCCCGCCGCCGAAGTCGTGTGGTCGCGAGGAGTTTGGCAAAGCGTTCGTGGACCGACTGTTGAAGCTGTGCAAGGGCGGGGCGAAGGAAGACATGGTGGCAACAGCGACGGCGCTGACGGCGGCTTCCGTGCTGGCAGCGTATTGCCGGTTCTGCTGGCCGCATCTTGGTCGGCGCGCACCCGCGGCGAAGGCTACTGAACTCTTCGTTGCTGGCGGCGGCGCGAAGAACCGCACCCTGATGCGGATGCTGAGCGAAGGCTTTGCCGAACTCGGCGTGAAGGTCGCGACAACCGAGGCAGCGGGGATGGCTGTCGAGGCGAAGGAGGCTGCTGCTTTCGCGTTGCTCGGCTGGCTCACGTGGCACGGCCTGCCGGGGAATCTTCCGAGCGCGACGGGGGCGAGGCGTGCGGTGGTACTCGGCAAGGTGACGCTCGCGTGAGGCGGCCACTTTTCTGCGTGCTGCTGGCGGCGGCGTTGCTGCCGCTGGAGGCTTGCTCGCCGCCGGCGAACGACTCTCATGCGATCAACTTCCTCATCGAAAGCTCGCCGAACAATCTCGATCTACGTCAGGGCACGGACTCGCAGAGCGAGCGCATCGGCGAGTTGATCTACGATCCGCTGGTGCGCAAGGATGACCACTTCAACCTGCAGCCGTGGCTAGCTACCAGCTGGGAGCGGCCCGACGCGCTGACATGGGTGTTCCATCTGCGCAGCGGTGTGCGCTTTCACGATGGCAAGCCGCTTACTGCCGCCGATGTTGCATGGTCGATCCGCAGCATGACCGATGGGACCATCCTCACCGGCAAGGGTGACGCATTTAAGGATGTTGCGAGCGTGAGCGTGAATGATCCGCTGACGCTGGTCCTGCATATGAGCAAGCCAAACCAGAGCCTTCTCTTCAATCTGAGCGATGGCCTCTTCGGCGTAGTCGAGAACGGCGCGGGACGCGACGAAGGCTTGCATCCGGTTGGGACTGGACCGTTTCGGTTTGTTGGCCAGGTTCAGGACAAGGAGGTCGTCGTTGAGCGCAACAGCGGCTACTGGGCAGGCGCGCCAAAGATTGAGCGCGTGCGATTCGAGGTGGTGCCGGATGACATCACGACTGCTCTGGAGATGAAGAAAGGTTCCGGCGACGTGGAGAGCAACGTGCTCACGATGGACATGGTGCACTCTCTGAGTGTGCAGCCGAATCTACGCGTCGAGACTGGCCCCGGAGCGCGCGTGGACTATGCGAACTTCAACGTAAGCGACCCCGCGCTGCGCGACGCGCGTGTACGCCAGGCGATCGCCTGCGCGATCGACAAGCCTGCGCTGATCGCGGCGCTGTGGCGAGGCAGGGCGAGGCCGGCGGAGACGCTGCTTCCAAAGGAGCACTGGGCTGCGGCAAGCAACAGCGATTTGCCGCAGTATCCATATGACATCGCGCACGCAAAGCAGCTTTTGGAGGCAGCAGGGCTGAAACCGGACAAGGACGGCATAAGCCTGCGCTTCACGCTCAAGACCTCCACCGACGAGACCACGCGGCTGGAGGCACAGGCGATCCAGGCCGAGCTGCGCGAGGCGGGCATCGCACTGACGCTGCGCTCGGCGGAGTTCGGCACCTTCTACTCCGACATAACGAAGGGCGCGTTCCAGATGTACATGCTGCGCTGGATCGGATCGAACGAGGACCCGGACATCTTCCGCTACGGCTATGCGACGGAGAGCTTTCCGCCGAAGGGCGCGAACCGCGGGCGCTACTCCAACGCGAAGGTCGACGCGCTGCTGAAGGCGGCCGCTGCGGAGAGCGACGATGTGCTGCGGCGGCGAGACTATGTGGAGGTACAGCAGATTCTGGCTACAGACCTGCCGGGGATTCCGCTGTGGTATCCGGACAACGTGGTGATCCACTCCGCGCGGCTGACGAACGTTACGCTCAATCCGGGTGGAAGCTTCGACTTTCTGCGGACGGCGGAGTTGGCTGATCCTCAGTAGGACTTCGGCAGGCCCAGTTCGCGCTCGGCGAGGTAGCAGAGGATCATCTCGCGGGAGACCGGGGCGAGCTGCGTTGCGACCATCTCGCGGAAGTACCTCTCGACGTGATACTCCGCCGCATAGCCCATGCCGCCGTGGGTGCGGATGGCGCGGTCGCAGGCCTTGAAGCCGGCATCGGCGGCCAGATACTTTGCTGCGTTCGCTTGTGCGCCGCACGGCTTGCCGGCGTCGCACAGCTCGGCGGCATGCAGCGTCATCAGCTCCGCAGCGTACAGCTCCGACCAACATTCGGCGAGCGGATGCTGGATGGATTGGTTCATGCCGATCTTGCGGCCGAATACCACGCGCTCGTTGGCGTAGGCCACGGCCTTTTCCAGTGCCCGGCGTCCCATGCCGATGACTTCGGCGGCGTTGAGGATACGTTCCGAGTTGAGGCTGTCGAGGATATAACGGAAGCCGCGACCTTCTTCGCCGATCCGGCGATCCACCGGCACGATGAGGTTGTCATAAAAGGTCTGGTTGGAGTTGACAGCGTGGCGACCCATCTTGGGGATTTCACGAATCTCGACCGCGTTACGGTCGAGGTCGGCGTAGAACAACGACAGACCGTCGGTCGGCTTCACGCAATCCTCAATGGGCGTGGTCCGTGCCAGCAGCACCACCTTGTCGGCCTGCTGGGCCGTGCTGGTCCATATCTTCTGGCCGTTAACAACGTAGTGGTCGCCATGGAGCACGGCGCGAGTCTTGATCTTTGAAGTGTCCAGTCCGGCATCCGGTTCGGTGACGCCGAAGCAGGCGCGCGACTTGCCGGAGATGATATCGGGCAGCCAGTCCTGTTTTTGCTTCTCTGTGCCGTGCTTCACGATGGAGTGCAGGCCGAAGATATTGATGTGGATGGTGGAGCAGGCGGCAAATGCGCCGGCCGAATGCCCGACTTCCTGCATCATAATCGCGGCTTCCGTCACGCCGAGACCGGCACCGCCATACTCCTCCGGCATTGCGATCCCGAGCCAGCCGCCTTCCGCAACTGCGTTGGCGAATTCATGGGGGAAGCTGTGGGTGCGGTCTTTTTCCAACCAGTAATGGTCGTCAAACTGGTCACAGATGGCACGGATCGCATCCCGGAGTGCCGTTCGGTCCGGGTTATCGCAGAGGGGTTCGAACTGCTTCATGTCGGTGCCTCGTTCCTGGGCGTCTCTGTCTCCCTTTGCAGGGCGGCGGATGGCTGAATGTCGCCACGGCGAATCGACTTACGCCACCACGAATAGTAGCCGCTTGTTCGCAGGCCCGTCAACGCATCTTTCGCGCGGGGAAACAGGTGTTTTCATGCAGCGAATTTGCCTCGTCGACGAGCCGTCATAACTGCCCGATATTTCGCCCTAGCGCATATAGCTACGCCATACCGAATTTTGATACAATCGGCGCCTGTCTGGGATGGGGTGTTTGGGACCTCGGCGCTGCCGGCCGGACAGTGCGATCTCAGCAGAAGGACATGTAATGAGCCTGGCCAACACGATGGAGAACGGTGCGCTCGAAGAGGCCACCATGAAGCGGGTGATGTGGCGGGTGATGCCACTCATTATGCTGTGCTACTTCGTGGCCTATCTCGATCGCACGAATGTGGGCTTCGCGGCCCTGCAGATGAACAGGGCGATCGGGCTGAGCCAGGCGATGTTCGGCTTTGGCGCCGGACTGTTCTTCCTGACCTATTGCCTGTGCGAGGTGCCGTCGAACATGCTGTTGTATCGCTTCGGCGCGCGGCGCTGGATTGCGCGGATCATGTTCACCTGGGGCCTGTGTGCTGCCAGCATGGCGCTGATCGAGGGCGCTGCCAGCTACTATGGGGTGCGCGCGTTTCTGGGAGCCGCAGAAGCGGGGTTTCAGCCTGGGGCACTGTTCTTTATCACCCTGTGGTTTCCCGAAGCCTATCGCGGCCGGGTGCTCGGCCTGTTCATCGCCGCCATCCCGGTCAGCGGCATCATCGGAGCGCCGCTCTCCGGCTTCCTGCTGTCGCTGAATGGCAGAGGCGGACTGGCCGGCTGGCAGTGGCTCTACATTCTGGAAGGTATCCCCGCGATCCTGCTGGCCCCCGTGGTGCTGACCTATCTACGCGACTCACCGGCAGAGGTGAAATGGCTCCAGCCGGAGGAGCGGACCTGGCTCGTTGCTGAGCTAACCAGCCAGAAAAAGGCGCGCGAGAGCCGTCGCACCTACTCCTTCCTGCAGTCGCTGACCAATCCGTGGGTGTGGTTCCTGGCGTCAATCTACTTCACCAATGTCTGCCTGAACAATGCGATCGCGACCTTTCTGCCGCAGATCATCAAGGGCTTCGGCGTCTCCAATCAGGAGACCGGGTTCATCGCAGCCATTCCGAGCGTAGTGGCGTTGATTGCGGTGCTCTGGCTGGGTCGGCGTTCTGATCGCAAGGCAGAACGCTACGGCCATGCGGCGTTCGCGGGCATTGTCGGTGGAGCAGCTCTTCTGCTGTCGGCTCTGTTGCACGACCCGGTCGCGCGTGTCGCGGCATTGTCTTTCGCGCTGGCGGGGACGCTCTCGTTCGCGGGGGTCTTCTGGACCATTCCGTCGAGCTTTCTTTCGGGCGCCAGTGCCGCCAGCGGATTGGCGGCCATCAGCGCAGTGGGCATTCTTGGCGGATTCGTGTCGCCATGGTTTATCGGCTACCTGAAGGACGTGACCGGCGACTTCCGCTGGGGGATTGGCGTCGTGGGCGGCCTGGCGATCGTGGCGGCATTCGTGCTCTACGCCAGCGGCCGGTGGCAGCCACAGGCCGTAGCCTTGCAGGCGGCAGATTCCGGGTAGGGCGCATTCGAAACTTCAGAAAGTCGCTGATTCGCCATCGAGCTGATTCAAGCAAGTGTTATGAACCCATCGGAAGGAAACAGGCGTGCGCATCTTAACAGTCATTCGTCAGGTTCTGAACGCCGAGGAGAGTGTCAAGGTCAAGGACGCCGCGGTCGATCTATCCAGTAGTAAGCTGGTGGTCGATACCATGGACGAGTATGGGGTGGAACAAGCCCTGCGTATGCGGGAAGCCACGCCGGAAATTGAAGTGGTCGTACTCGCGATCGGACCTCCCAGGTGCGAAGACGCGGTGCGAAGCGCGCTTGCCATGGGCGCGGACCGCGCCATACTCGTGGAGGCTAACGAGCCGCTCGATGTGATCGCCATCAGCAGCATCGTCGCTCAAGTGGCTCAGACCGAGAGCGTCGAATTGATCTTCTGCGGCGGACAGCAGGCCGATTGGGATAGTCATGCTCTGGGTGCTGCGACCGCGGAACGCCTTGGATGGCCGCAGGCGACCTGGACTAACGCGCTCTCGTTCGATGGAACTCAACTTATAGGGAAGCATGATGTCGATGCGGGAAATGAGTCGTTTACCGTGCCTGTGCCGGCCGTCGTGACGACGCAGCAAGGTCTCAACGAGCCGCGTTACCCAACTCTTCCTAATCTCATGAAAGCGAAACGCAAAGAGCTTCGCCGCGAGTCTTTGGAAGCCTTCGATGTGAAGCCCAAGCTGAAGTTCCTCGGCGCCGAAGTGCAGGTGCGCGAACGCCTGCGCACGATGATCGACGGTAAAGATGCTCAGGCTGCCGCCACTCAATTGGTCGATCTCCTCCGCAATCAGGCAAAGGTGATTTCATGATTCTGATCGTCGCTGAACATGCCGATGGCAAGCTGAGCAAGAGTGCCTACGAACTGACGGAGGCTGCGCGTCAACTGAAACGTGAGGGCCCCGTGACTCTCCTCGTCCTGGGCAATCAAGTTGGCACAGTGGCAAACGCTGCCGCGGCACTGGGGGAGCAGGTTCTGGTTGCCGACACCCCCGCGTTGTCCGAGTACGATCCCGAGGTCTGGGCAGCGGCCGTTGCACAGATTGCCAGAGAGGGCGAAGCCAACACGATTCTCATTGCAGCAAGCCGCAGCGGACGCGAATACAGCCCGCGAGTGGCTGTGAAGTTGGACGCGCCCTTGATTGAGGATGCCATCAGCTTGTGTGACGTCGGAGGCGAACTCCAGGCGGAACACTACACCTTTCTGGCTCGTGTAACGGAGCGGGTGCTGGCTGAAGGTCCGGTGGTCGTTGTCACCGTCAAGCCAGGATCGTTCCCGGAGGCTAAGCCCAACGCATCCGTGGCCGAACAGTACGATGTCGAGCTGGAGCTGCCACAGCGCCGCCTCATCGTGACCGGGCAAATCAAAGAAAAGAGCGAGCGCGTCTCGCTGGTAGAGGCAGAGATCGTAGTTGCCGGAGGACGAGGCGTCGGAAGTGCTGAAGGCTTCACGCTGCTCGTGGAAGGTCTCGCTGACCAACTTGGCGGTGCCGTAGGAGCAACCAGGGCGGTCGTCGATTCGGGATGGCGGCCCTACTCGGAACAGGTGGGCCAGACCGGAAAGACAGTACAACCGAAGGCCTATATCGCCATTGGAATATCCGGCGCGGTTCAACATCTCTCCGGAATGAGCAAGAGCAAGTTGATCGTCGCGATCAACAAGGACGCCGATGCCCCCATCTTCCGCGAGGTGGATTACGGCGTAGTAGGCGATGTGCAGGAGATTGTTCCTGCCATGATTCGCGAGTTACAGCAGACTCCCTAAGCCTGAAACAAAGAGAGACCGGGTACATTCAGATGCTTCCTCTGCCGCAAAAAATCCTCTTCCTTCTCTTTGCGGTCACTATGGGGGCGATCAGCTTCCATGGTTTTCGCCGGCTCTATCGCCGTATCGCAGCCGGGCGTGAAGATACGGAATCGCGAATGAACCAGCCGCTGCGTCGCATCGGGTACTCACTTTCGACAACTTTGACCCAGCGTCGCACTTTTAAGAAACGTCCATGGGTCAGCTTCTTCCACTCCCTGATCTTTTACGGGTTTGTCCTCTATCTCCCGGTCAACCTGATAGACGCGGTCGAAGGCTTTGTCGAGCTGCCGCTCCAGTTGCTCGGGCTCGCCGGGAATCTCTACGTCCTGGCTGCCGACCTTCTCGGAGCGGGTGTTCTAGTCGGCGTGGCTGCGCTTGTTCTGCGACGCTTCCTGCTGCCCAGCCGGAGCGACTTCGGCTTCAACGAACGCACTCTGCTTCACAAAGACGTGCAAGCACGGTACATCACTCGAGACTCGATTATTGTCTCGGTATTTATTCTGTTTCATGTTGGCAGCCGAGCCATCGGCGCCGGGGCGAAGCTGGCAGCCAAAGGCCCGGATCGCTTTGCACCCTTCGCTACGCTGCTCTCCCATCTGTTTGCACCGCAACATGCGCTTGCGTGGCGCATCTTTGGATATTGGGGAGCGCTGGGAAGCGTGCTTGCTTTCCTCGTATACTTCCCTTACTCCAAACACATTCATATCTTCCTTGCACCCGCCAAGTACTTAGTTGCCCGCGATTCCTCATCTGGCGTTTTGCCGCCGCTGGATGTGGACCTGGACGTCGAAGAGCCGAAGCTTGGCGCGAACAAGCTCGAGGATCTAGCGTGGCCGCGACTGCTCGACGCCTATGCCTGCATCCAATGCAACCGCTGCCAGGATGTCTGCCCCGCTACAACGACCGGCAAGTCGCTCAGCCCATCCGCTCTTGAGATCAATAAGCGAATGGAGTTGAATGATTTGAGTCGCGCGAAACGCGCCTTCGAGAGCGGCCAGCCAAGCCCGAATCCCCTGCTCACGTTCGCGCTTTCGCCTGAGGCGTTATGGGCCTGCACGACTTGCGGTGCCTGTGTCGAGGTCTGTCCCGTTCAGGATGAGCCGATGCTGGACATCATCGACATCCGCCGCCACCAAGTCATGATCCAAGGCGATTTCCCGGCGCAATTGCAAAGCGCTTTCCGCGGGATGGAACGAGCAAAGAATCCATGGGGCATCAGTCATGAGAAGCGGATGGATTGGGCCTCGGGACTTAACGTCAAAACGATCGACCAGAACCCGGAGCCCGATGTCCTGTTCTGGGTCGGCTGCGCGCCCAGTTACGATCCGCAATCGCAGAAGACCGCACGTGCTTTGGTGCAACTGCTGGATGCAGCGGAGGTAGACTATGCTGTTCTCGGCAAGCAGGAGTGTTGCACCGGCGACAGCGCCCGTCGCGCCGGCAATGAGTATCTCTACCGCCAGCTTGCCGATGAGAATGTCGCCACGCTCAACCAGGTAAAGCCGAAGCTCGTCGTAACCACCTGCCCGCACTGCATGAACGCCCTGGGCAAGGAGTACAGACAGATCGGTGGAGACTTCAAGGTCATGCACCATACGGAGTACCTTGAGTCCTTGGTGAACGAAGGCAGGCTGACCATCACAGCAGGCCCCTCCACGGTTGCTTATCATGACCCCTGCTATCTGGGCCGCCATAACGGCGTATACGATGCTCCGCGAAATCTTCTCAACATCCTTAGCAACTCGGTCGTTGAGCTTCCACGCAATCGTGAGAACAGCTTCTGCTGCGGCGCCGGCGGCGCTCAGTTCTGGAAGGAGGAGGAAGATGGAGCCGAGCGGATCTCCGACAATCGCTATCGCGAAGCGGAGCAGCAACTGAAGGGGACAGACGATAAAGTGTTAGCCGTTGGATGTCCCTTTTGTAAGAGCATGCTCGAAAGCACACCCGGAAAGGACGCTGATGGTCTAGTTGTTCGCGATGTCGCTGAATTGCTATGGGAAGGTGTGCAACGATGTGCGAATCCCTCGTCATCGCAAGTGACTTTACCTGTTCCTGCCTACGAGCCAACCCCACCATCCGGCAGATCCCAAGCCCACGGAGTTGGCATCCAACCGATTCCTGAACCGGTCAGCGTCCCTGGAGCAGCAACCCCTATCCCGCCGACTCCAGCACCTCAGCCGCAGTTGAATATAGATCAGCGGCCCCTTGAGATTGCTCCCGTCGCGCAACCTCACGATAAGCGGAAAGTTTGGACTCCAAAGCGAAAGGCAGATAGCTAGGCCTCTACCTGACTATCCCATCCTGCTTCCGTTCGCGGGTCAGTTGACCGGGCCGGTTATGGAAGTCGTGACGATGCCTCGTGGGCTGGGCCCAAACCTCACCTGTGCCGCGCTGAGACAACGGCACTCCTATAACTTCGGAGTGCCGTCTCGGTTGATATGAAACCGCAATTGACTCAGAAGACAAGCTTTGCAGAGAACTGTGCTACACGTGGGCTGATTGGAGACTCGCCAGTGGGGGAACTGGTGATGGCGCCAAATCCGCCGGATGAGACAGTGGTCGTCGGATTGCCGAGGTTATCGCGATTAATAATGTTGAAGTATTCAGCCCTGAATTCGAAGGCCGCCGATCCTTCAATCTTGAAGCTGCGGAATAGCCCGGCGTCCCAGTCGAAGTACTTTGGCCCGCGAAAGGTCCCCTTAACTACATTGCCAAAGTTTCCCGCTGTGGGCAACGAGAAATCAGAAGGAATGAGATAGCTCTTACAGTGAGCGTACGCAACCGTGCAAGCTCCTGATCCATAGGGCCTCTGACCATTCCATACCGCTCGGTCCGCGCCTATGCCCGTGCTGGAGATATCCGAACCGGCCAGGATGGTAAGCGGTTGGCCCGACTGGGCCTGGATAATACCCGTCGTCCGCCAATCGTTCAGTATGGCCCGAACCACCTTATTGCCGGACTTCAATTCCGGAAAGGCCCACAGATAATACCCTGAAAAGACATTGGTTCTGTCGAAGTCCGAAGGACCAATATCCAACCGCTTGTAGTTAGCAAAGTAGATCGGTATCGCGTAAGGGCCACCCTGTGTATTGGCTGTATTGAGCGGCAAGGTGTCCATGGACTTGGACCATGTGTAGTTCCCGACCACGGTTAGCCCACTGGTCACATGCCGGCTAATCGTCGCTTGCAGCGAGTTATAAGCAGAATTGCCACCCATGCTGATCGAACCGATAGAGCTATATCCCGGATACCGGCGTCGAGAGTTGGTCGGCAGATTGCTTCCAGGAATATAAGTCGATGGATTCAGTTCATTGGACTCGAACAAATGGGACCCGTGGGAGCCTACATAGGCAAGTCTCAACGTCGAATCTTTTGAGATGCGCTGCTCCACCGTGAGGTTATAGGAGTAGATCAGCGGAACCTGGAAGTTTCCCGAAGCATCGTAAGTGTAGACCTGTACCGGTGTTGGAAAGACATAGGTCGCTGCCGGCTGTGGCGGGCCTATAAATGGATCCGTAATGCCCTGGTAAGGATTACTAAGGTTCCCTACCGGTTGCGTTAGGCTGACGGAGGTCGAAAAGGGGGAGATAGTTGAGGCCTGGCTATTTTGAATTGCGGGCTGCCGGGTCTCATAAAAGAGGCCGCCACCGCCGCGGACGCTCAGGCTGCCATCCCCTCTTACATCGTAGGCAAAGCCAACGCGGCCCACGATATTCTTATAGTTGGGATTGACTCCTTGCTCCGGCACCCCGGTATCTCCTGGGAATAGCAAACCCGCTGGAGCAAGAGGGTATACGGTTGAAACACGCCCGGCGGCGAAGGCAGCGGGGTTGAACTGAGTAATGTAGTGATGAATCTCAGTCCAGGGCTTGAAGGGTTCATAGCGCACACCATAGGTGAAATTCAACTTCGGTGTAGCCCGCCAGCTATCCTGCGCGTAGAGCCCAATAAACTGATCGCGGTCACCCAGGTACTGACCACTGCCTTGCACAAACGTCCTCAGATAGCCAAGCAGGAAGCTCGCTGCGGCATAGTTCGTGTTGTTCGAGTTGAATGAGAAAGTTCCCGAGTTGTTGAAGTAGCTATTGATATCGACCTTAGCCAGCTCGATATGCGTGCCGAATGCCAGGCTGTGACGCCCTCTTACCCAATGCAGGTCGTCAGACAGCGTGTAGTTATTGCGTGCGAAGGTAGCCAGCGCGCTGGTACCGAAGCCAAAGAAGCCAGTCACCGTGAGGCCGGCCAACGCATTGGCTGCCGGTTGGGGAATATTCACACCAAAGCTTGCAATATTCGGTACTCCGGCAACCGGCCCGCGAGTGGAGACCTCACGCGAGTAATTGAGCACCATGACATTCAGGACATTTTGCGAGAACGTATGCGTCTCAGAGACGAGAGCGCTGAGCACCGGGATGGTGGACTGGTCGGCGTATGTCAGCAGATTGTTGGGGTTAAAGACGCCGGCTTGGGCGAAGCTGTCGCGGTAGAAATGGGCTGCAATATGGTCCTTGCCCCCCAGGTCGTGGTCCCCTCGAACCAGGATTTCGTTGAGATTCTGAATGAGGGGATTCTGATAGTAGAACAATCCATTCCCGGTCACACTCGGCAGATCCTTCAGTATTGCCAGGGCTGCAGAGTTGAACGTGAGCGGGTTAATCATGTCGCCCGTATAGTTCATATTGGTATACGGGTTCACGAGTTGAACGGCCTTCCCCAGTGGGTTGTTCGGGTTCGTCGCGCTCAGCAGGGCCGAGAAGTCGCCAGTCAGGTTGGCCTGCGTCGGCAGGAAGGAACTGACGCCGCCCACCAGATCGTGAAGGATTGTCTTCTGATAGCCCACAAAGAAGAAGGTGTGATTGCTCTTGAAGAGATGGGGTATCTCCACAGGGCCGCCGAAGGTTCCACCAAACTGGTTGCGCTTCAACGGGTCAACCGAACCAGAGAAATAATTGGCGCCATTGAACATGCCGTTGCGGACAAATTCAAAGAGATCGCCATGAAACTTATCGCCGCCGGACTTCGAGACGATGTTCACGACGCCACCCGCGTTCGTCCCGTATTCGGCACTATAGTTGCTGGTCTGGATGCTGAACTCCTGTAGTGCATCCGGAAAAGGAAACGGCTGGTTCACATCGAAGTACTCGTCCATGTTATTGCCACCATCGAACATGTAGTTTGTATCCGATGAGCGGCTGCCGTTGACGGAGATGGTCGTGGCAGTAGGAAATGTCTTCTGCGTACCTTGATCGGCATTGTCGTTTGGCCCCAGGATGACGCCCGGTGTCTCTTGAGCCAACTGGGCTGCATTCCTTCCATTGAGCGGAAGATCTTCTACACTCTTCTGTCCGATGACGTTGGATAGCGTACCTGTAGTCGTGTCCACCTGGCTTGAGGTCGCTGAGACCGTGACCGTTTGCGATTCCGCGCCGGCCTGCATGGCTACATCGGCAGTAACGGATTGGTCCGCCTGCAAGATGATCCCGACCTGCTTGTAGGAGGAGAAGCCAGGAGCCGTGACCGAAAGCGAATAAACGGACGCCGCCAGCGATGGAAAGACATATTCGCCGGCGCTGTTCGAAGTGACAACCAAGGATTCTCCTGTCTTCGATTCAGTGACGGTCACAGTAGCTGAGGTGATGAGAGCACCCGTGCTGTCGACCACCTTGCCGGAGAGCGCAGCCCTCCCCTGTCCAAAGCAGGCGGGCACAATGGACAATAGTGCAAGTAGGGAAAGAAGCGGGCACCATCTGCGCAGTATTCTCACCTGGTTCCAAAGGGTTTGCATATTATCGGTAGCCTCCAAAGCTTGAGCTCGAATTTCGAACGAGGTTCGCCTCAAGTGATCGCGTTGAGTTCGAAACTCACCGACCATATTGGTCTTAGTGTGACTCTGACAATTGCTTGGCATGCATATGCATCATGCAAGTCATGCATAGCGGCAATCTGGAAAGTACATCCATTGTGCTGATAGGCTCACGACGGCTCGATAGTCGTTCGCCCATCACCATCGCCATGCGAGGAGACATTCATGCGGTTGCGATTCCTATATTCCATTTCGATACTCTTTGCTCTTGCTGCACCCGTTCTCGCTCAACAGCAGACTCTTCTGCTGTGGCCCAATGGCAATCCCGAGCCATCCAAGGTCGTTGGGCCGGAGACCGACCCCACAACCGACGCCAACCGCATGTACGCCGGCAAACCCACTACGCGAGTCGCAAACGTCAGCCATCCCAGCATGTTGATTTACCTGGCCAGCTCGAAGAACAATACAGGCGCGGCGGCACTCGTCTTTCCGGGAGGCGGCTTCCAGCATCTCTCCATTGACATGGAGGGCACCGAGGTCTGCGCATGGCTCAACTCGATTGGCGTCAACTGCGCCATCGTCAAGTACCGCGTCCCCGAGCATGGTCGCTTCCCAGACAACGCGGAAGATCTGGAAGACGTGCAACAGGCCATGCGCATCATGCGATCCCACGCAGCCGAGTGGCACATCGATCCGCATCGGATCGGAGTGATAGGTTTCTCAGCGGGGGCGGAGCTCGCGGTTGCGCTGAGCACTCATTCTGACTACCAGGGAGCCAACGTCCCCCCTTCGACAATCGACGCACGGCCCGACTTCCAAATGGTTATCTATCCGGGCGGCCTGCGCGACCGCGAGGGCAAGATCAGCGATACGGTGGTTCCCCCGCACAATCTGCCACCGACCTTTCTTCTGCAGGCCGAGAATGACCATCTCGCCCATCCGGAGTCGTCGCTGGTGTACTATCTCGCACTGGTAGCCGCCGGAGTTCCTGCCGAGATCCACATCTACGCTGAAGGCGGTCACGGGTTCGGACTCCGTCCGACGGAACTTCCCATATCCCATTGGCCGGCACTCGCCGATACCTGGCTGCACACCATACACATTCTCGGGTCGCCCGGTTCAACAGCGCACCCGTGAGTTCCGAATGTGAGAGGAACCCGCTCATTGATTTGAGGAAATTTAGGCACCCGCCCGACTACGTTACACAGTAGTTTGGTTGCCCCCAGGGATTCACACCAATTGATAATGAAGGGGATACCGAAGTTTTCAACAGATATACCCCACCTGCATACCCCAGATTTTTTGTTACTCGAAAGTCGGGGTTCGATTCCCGGACTTCGTCGCACCTCCAAACATCTTCCTGGACTTCACGCCGTCAGAGCCCCTCAATGATGAGAAGCCGACTTCCAATTCCCAGACCAGTTTGGATGAGTGCATTGGCGATTTGGCATCATTCCAGAAACGTTCCCGGACCCTGGGGCAACGCGCCTGCTCTTCGATGGCCCAGATCGGTTATCGTAAGTTTTGGCGGAGGGAAACAAGAAATGATCCCGCCAAACACGATGAAGCACGCGGCATGTTTACCAAGTTTCTAAATGCTGTGGCCGGCGTAGATGTTGACACATCGGCGAAAGCACAGCGGATGCTCATTTGGCCTAAGTCGCCGAGCGGGAACGCATCAGAGATTGTCAAAGAAGCCCGCAGAGGATGGGTTCCTCATTGCGGACTTTGAATCATCGTAACTATTCCGCGCCCTCTAGAGGGGACTATGGTTCTGGTCTTGTTTGGCGATACGCACGAACTTCACCGTGAAGTCGCCTAATAGAAGGCTTGTCCAGCCTGATCTCCGAGTTCTCTGCAGCCAGCGGGTCGCTCGGAACGGTCCTCTTCCCATCGGCCGGCTGCGGGATCGATAACGGCGTCGCCACGGCATACACTCCCAACGATATCCCGGGCCTGATCATCGATTCGAGTGGGAGCCTCTGGCTGCCGAACACCTATCAGGACCAGTCTGGCCTGGAATACTTCAACGACCAATACCCGTTCATCACCGTCTTCGTCGGCCTGGCTACCCCCACGCAGACGCCTCTGCTCGGCGCGCCCCAGGCACCGTAATCTGCCTGCAAGGGATCCCCTAGTAATATGTTGCATAGAGGGCACAGCCGTGAACACCAACGGTCGGGACATCCTGCAAGGCTGGAAGGAGATCGCCGACTACGTCGCCCGCGATGAGCGCACCGTCAAGCGATGGGAGAAGCAACGCCATCTCCCCGTCCGCCGCATGCCCGGCAACGGCCGCGCCAACGTCTATGTGCTGGTCTCAGACCTGGAGCGCTGGCTGGGCGAGACGCCGGTAGCCTCTGCGCAGCAACCTGCCGAGGCCATGCCAGTGTGGCGATGGCGCATGCTGCCGCTCGGGCTGGGCCTGATGATGGTGGGTGTTGCGACCCTCGCCGCAGTGAGCATGCATCGCAGGCCCGTGGCCGCGGCCTCACATGCGGCGTCCGCGGCGTGGTACGTCTCAAAGGTTCCCGGCGTAGACGAACTTACCCTGCGCGGCGTGTATCTCTATGAGAAGCGCACGCCCGACTCCCTCTCCCGCGCCGAACAGAGCCTGCAACAGGCCGTCACCAAAGATCCTGGCTATGCTCCGGCATGGTCCGCACTCGCCATCACCGATCTGCTCAGCCGTGAGTACGCTGCCATGCCCGACGCGGTGGCCTATCCCAAAGCGCGCGACGAGGCGCAGAAGGCCCTCGCACTCGACCCCAACTTCTCGGATGCTCATGCTTCGCTGGCCTTCTACACCTACTTCTGGGACGAGCATCCCGCCACCGCCGAGCAGGAGTTCCTCACCGCGCTGCGGCTCAATCCCAACTCTGCGCTCGCGCACCAGTGGTACGGCTCTGTGCTCACGCATGAGGGCCGCTTCGCCGAGGCCCTGCAGCAACTCGACACGGCGCAGCGCCTGGAGCCCAACTCCACGGCCATTCTCGCCACGCGTGCTTACGCGCTCGGTCTCTCCGGCCACCGCGACCAGGCCATTGACATGCTGAACGCCATCACCGAGCAGGACCCCAACTACTCCGGCGCGCACTTCCGCATCTCCGTACTGTGCGGCGCGCCGCCGGCGAATATACCCTGTTCCCTGCGCGAGTCGCGCCGCTGGGCCACGCTCAGGCACAACGAAGATGACCTCACAGAAAACGCCGCCGAAGAGCGCGCATACCGCCGCGGCGGCGAAACCGCCATGTGGCGGACAGTGATGGCGTGGCAGAAGGCGCGTCATCCCAACGGCGGCGTGCTGAGGTTGGCGGTCGCCGAGGCGGAGCTGGGGCGCAAGGATGACGCCCTCGCCGACCTCGATAAGCTGGCGGCCAACCACGACACGCTGGTCATGGGCATCAATATGCACACCGAGTTCCGCCAGCTGCACAGTGACCCCCGCTACCAGCGCATTGTCGCCTCGCTCGGCCTGCCCCAGGTCCCTTGAGCCACAGATGTCCTGTTTTGCCCCTTGACATGTCCTGTTTTGCCCGTTGTCCGGCTGGTCCGTGGGGGCTACGCTGCCCTGACCGTGAGCTTCCACTCCGGCCCAGGAGCCTCCCATGTCTGCCAGAACCGCACACCGCCTTGTCTGCACCCTATGCCTTTTGCTGCCAAACGCCGCCGCGTTCGGTCAGGACGGATCTCCGGTGGTGCCAGCCGCGAACAAGCCCTCCGCGCAGGCCGTAGCCAACTATGCGCGAATGCCGCTCAGCTTTGAGCCGAACCTCGGGCAGACCACCGGCGACGTGCAATGGCTGGCGCGCGGTGCCGACTACACGCTCTTCCTCTCCGGCCACGACGCAGTGCTGGAGATGGGCCATGTCAGCCTGACGCCTGCCGCAGCCGGCGTGAGGCCCGCCCCCACCATGCAGTCCTCGGCCGTGCGCATGAACCTGCTCGGCGCACAGATCCCTGCCGCAACTGCGGGCCAGGACCCACAGCCAGGCCACGCCAACTACTTCACCGGCAACGACCCGGCGCGCTGGCAGCACGACGTCCCGATGTATGGCAAGGTGCGCCTCGACGCGGTGTATCCCGGCATCGACCTGGTCTACTACGGCACGCGCGGCGACCTGGAGTATGACTTCATCGTCGCTCCCGGCGCGGACGCCTCCGCGATCCGGCTCGCCCTGGACGGTGCCGACCCCCATCTGAATGCCACGGGCGATCTCATCCTGCCGGTCAACGGAACCAGCGACGAAGTCCGCTTCAAAAAGCCCGTGGTCTATCAGGTAGAGAACGGCGTCCGCGAGCCCATCGACGCGAGCTTCCATATCGCCGCGAATGGCGAGGTCAGCTTCGCGATTGGAGCCTATGACCACTCCCGCGAGCTGGTGATTGACCCGCAACTTCTGTTTCTGGGCGCGTACGGCACCGGCACGCTGAACACCACCGCCGCCTCCATGACCGTGGACCCGGCCGGCGAGATCATGCTCACGGGCATCACCCAGGACCTGAACCTGCCGGTGACCACCGGCGCGCTGCAGACCACCTGCGGCACGTATCCCGGAAGCACCACCACCACCCAACAGCGTTGCGGCTCATTTACGCCCGGCTCGGCGTTCGTCGCCAAGATCAGCGCCGACGGCACATCGCTGGTCTACTCCACCTACCTGCACGGCAACGGAGGCTATGAGTACGGCAGTGCCATCGCAACTGACGCCGCGGGCGACGCGTATGTGCTGGGGAGCACCGGCTCCAATGACTTCCCTGTCACCTCCGACGCCTACCAGACTTATTGCCGTCCCTACGTTCCCACCATCGGGGTGTCAAACCCCAGCTACGGCGCCGAGATCGCGGATTGCGACTACTACATCAACGGAGGCACCGGATACACCGTTATTAACGCGACACTCTTCGTGGTCAAGCTCAATCCCAGCGGCTCAAATATCCTCTACGGCACCTTCTTCGGCGGGACCGATGGCCTTACGCCGGTTGCCATCGCGCTGGACACAGCCGGGGCCATCTACTTCACATCGTGGATAGGCGGACCGAACCCCGCAGCGAACTACTACCCCAATCTCCCCAACGGTAACGTCGCCTTCCCGACCACTGCCTCAGCCTATGAGCCCTATGTGCCCTTCAGCGGCAACGCCAACGCAGCGACCCTGAGCAAGCTTAGCGCCGACGGGCACACGCTGCTCTACTCCACCCTGCTGAGCACGCAGAGCGCCAACAACCCCGCAAGTACCTACCCTACGGCCCTTGCCACCGGCAGCAATGGCTTTGTCTTCCTGGGGGGATGGACCGGATCTTCCAGCTTTCCCACTACGGCGGGAGCGTTTGACACCACCTGTCCGCTGGGCAGCGGCACCAACCCCAACTGCAAGACAGGCTATGGCTTCCTCAGCGCGTTTGACACCACCAAGTCCGGCGCCGCGTCGCTGGTGTGGTCCACCTACGTGGGCGGGACCACCACGCCGAACAACGTCACCGCGCAGGACCAGGTGCTGGCCGTAGCCGTGGACGGCTCTAACAACGCGTACGCCACCGGCTATACCTATGACAGCAACTACCCCACCACGACCGGCGCCTACCAGACCACCTGCGCGCAGGCCGCACCGAACTGCAACCAGGCCTTCGTGACCAAGTTTGCCGCCGCCAACGGTGCCGCGCTGTGGTCCACCTACTTTGGCAACACCACCACCTCTCCCGTCAACATCACCCCCCACGGGATCGTGCTCGATGCCAAGGGCCGCGTCACCATCTACGGCGATACGGACATCGGCTCCAACGGCGGCGGCGGCACTATGCCGTTCGTCAACCCCATTGAAACCACCAACAATGCGGGCAAGAGCCTCTTCCTCAGCACCTTCTCGGCGGACGGCAGCAGCCTGCTGTTCTCCACGCAGATCCACAACACCAACACCTGCTGCCTCATCCCCCTGACCGCGATTTCGCAGGGGCTGGCGATCGATGCCACCGGTAACCTGTACTTCGGCGCGACCGCATCAGACAACGGTAGCTTCCCGTTCACAACCGGCACCTACAACACCACCGCTGTAGGTGACTTCACCCGCGGCCTCTTCGGCAAGATCTCACCGGTGCTACAGCCGACCGCTACCACGCTGCTGATCGCGCCATCAACGACTGTCACCGGGCAGAGCGTCGCGTTTACGGCGACGGTGACCGGCACGCAGCAGACGACCCCGACTCCCACCGGCAGCGTAAAGCTGGTGAACAACAGCGCCACGCCGCCGGTGACACTCGGCACCATCACGCTGGCCTCCGGCACAGGCACGTTCAGCACCAAGTCGCTTGCGGTGGGCAACTACAGCGTCACCGGCACCTACTCCGCTGACGCAACCTACGATGCGAGTTCTTCAACCGCCCAGACCCTGGTCATCAATAACCCGGCGGTGGCGACCATCACCTTGACCGCACCGACGACAGCCACGGTAGGAACTCCGGTGACGTTCAGCGTGAAAGCGACGGGCACCTCCGCAACCCCGACGGGCACCGTCAACTTTCTGGATGGCACAACGATCTTGAGCAGCCAGACGCTCGTGAACGGAGCCGCCAGTTACACCATCTCCAGCCTGAGCGTGGGTACGCACAACCTCAGCATCACGTATAGCGGTGACAGTACGTTCGGGCCTGCGACCTCGACCGTGCAGACACTAACGATCAGCCTGGTCACACCGACGATCGCGCTGACAGTGCCGACCACCGCCACGGTGGGCTCTCCGGTGACCTTCAGCGTGAAGCTCACCGGCGGCTCCGCAACTCCGACGGGCACCGTCAACTTCCTGGACGGGACGACCATCCTCAGCAGCCAGACGCTGGTGAACGGGGCGGCGAGCTACACCATCTCCAGCCTGAGCGTGGGGACACACAACCTCAGCATTACCTACAGCGGCGACAGCACCTTTGGCGCGGCGACGTCCAGCGTGCAGACGCTGACGATCAGCCTGGTGACACCGACGGTTACTCTGACGGTTCCAGCTTCGGCAGTGGCCGGCGCCTCAGTAACGATGAGTGCCATGGTCACCGGCACCGGCGGAACGCCCACGGGGACCGTCACCTTCAAAGATGGCACGACCACGCTGAGCGTGCAGACGCTCTCCGGCGGAGCGGCCAGCTACACCACCAGCAGCCTGACCGCCGGCGCGCACAGCATCACCGTGAGCTACAGCGGGGACAGCCTGTTTGCCGCAGCCACTACCACTAGCACGCAAACCATTACGATCACTTCGCAGCCCAGCTTCAGCTTCGCCGCTTCGCCGGCGGCGGTGACAGTCGCCTCTGGAGCGACAGGTACAACGTCCATTACGGTCACACCGGCCGGAGGCTTTGCGGGCACTGTGACCTTCGCCTGCGGGAGTCTTCCGGCGGCGTCGACGTGCAGCTTCGCTCCGGTGAGTCTCGTCTTCACCGCAGGCAGCAGTTCCACGCAGAGCACTACTCTGAGCATCGCCACCGTCATCACAGTTGCCCGGTCCGAGCCGCCTGCCGTCGATTCCACCGGCAACATGGTGCTCGTTGCTGTGCTTCTGCTGCCGCTCGGCTTCGGCAGGCGCCTGCGGAAGATCTGCCGTTCCCGCGGGCCCCTGTTTCCTGCGATGCTGCTCTGTGCCGCATTGCTGGGATCGGCTGCGTTGCTGGGCCTGTCGGGATGCAGCCACCATTCCACCCAATCTTTCACTCCATCTGGAAGCTATACGGTACCTGTGTTGATCACCAGCAACGGAACGACGTCCACGCTCAATATCCCCTTGACGGTGCAGTAACAGCGCAGTAGTGACTCCCAACCCAGCTGGGCTGGCCGCGACGGGCAGCCCAGCTGGGTTGGAGCGATTTCCATTGACCAAGTAAGCGGCCTCATTTAGCCTCCACTCATCCTGTACGCCAATCGCTGCACTAGCAGGTAGGCCCCCTTGGTTCCCGTCGCGCGCCTCAACCGCACTCACCTTCTCTCTACGATGGCCTTTGGGCTGTCCCTTGTTCTCCTGCCGCAATCCATACCCCACTTTTTGGATGGCTCTACTCGCACCTGTACGGACGACTCTGGACGCAGATTAGCCGTAAGCGACTGATTTTGTTGAGAATTTGAAGAGCGAGTAGGTTCAAGGAAGTGCACCGAAGTGCAGTCTTGGTTGCCCCCCAGGGATTCGAACCCCGATTGGACGAGTCAGAGTCGTCAGTCCTACCATTGAACGAGAGGGCAATACAGATAAGTTACGGCAGCTGCAGGCTCGGCGGGAGCCACAATCAGCCGCCTCTGTGAGTGTACGAGGGATGGTGGGGTGGGTCAAGGCGTCGATTGATTAGTGAATGTTCACTGTTCCCGGCTGCAAGCTACTCCTCGCGCAGCACTTCGAGCGGCTTCTGGCCGAGCACTCGATGGCTCGCGAGCCAGCCAGCGGCGACGGTCATCGCTGCCGTGAGAAACAGCGTGAAGAGCGTGAGCAGCGGTTGGAAGTGGTAGTCGATCTTCAGCACATAGTGCAGTACGAGCTTTGCCGTGATGTTGGCGAAGACCAGTCCGACCAGCGCGGCGACCAGCCCCAGCACCGCGAACTCAATGGAGAAGATCGTTGCGATGCGTGCACGCGTGGCGCCGAGCGTCTTGAGCACGACGACCTCGCGGATGCGGCGATAACGCGTTCCGGCGATGGCACTCGCCAGAATCACAATCCCCGCAAAGATGCTGAACGCGGCGAGGAACTGAATCACGTAAGTGATTTGCAGGATGACCTGGCGCACGACTTCGAGCGTGGCAGCGACGTCAATGACCGTGATGGTGGGATAGGCGGCATAGAGCGCGCGCTGCAACACCGAGGTTGACGCGGGCTCGCAGTGGACGCCGCCGTACCAGACCACGGGCAGGCCGCGCAGCACCGGCTCAGGCAGAACGAACTCCGCGCGCGAATAGGCGTGGCGGCTGTCGGTGTCAAAGGTCGCGGCGACGGTGGCGGTGAACTGCGAGTCCTCAGAGGCGAAGGTGATCTGCTGGCCGGGATGCACATTGAGCCGCAGCGCGTCGACCTTACCGATGGCGACGAGGGGATGCTGCGCGGCATCAGCCGACTGCTGCGCTGTCCACCACTTGCCGTCAGCCACCTTGGAGCCCGGAGGCGGAGCGTCCGGCGTCGGCGACCAGGTGAGATTCAGCGAGCGAAACATGCCGCGCGGCGAGTGATTCAGCTTGAGCTGCGCCGCAGGAACGCCGTCGATGGCGAGCAGCCGCGAGCTGACCACAGGAACGATCTCCGGTGTGCCCTGCACTCCGGGCTCGCGCGCGAGCAAAGCGCGCACGCCGTTCACCTCATTGCTGGCGATGTCGATGAGAAAGACGTTGGGCAGGTTGGCGGCGGTGGAGATGTGCAACTCGCGCACCGCGGCCTGCTGCACAAAGTAGACCGTCATAATCTGCATCACGCCCAGCCCCAGCGCCGCCAGCAGACCGGCGGAGGGATTGCCCGGGCGGTAGAGGTTCGCCAGTCCGTGGCGTAGCGCGGAAGGGAGATGCAGGCGTGTGCTGCCGAGGAAGAGCCGCAGCAGTGATAACGTGACCCACGACATCGCAAACAGACAGAGCAGCACCACCACCAGCGCGCCGGCGAAGATCTCGCCGGTGAGCGCGGAGTCCGAGACGCGCGCCGCAATCAGCCCCAGTCCGGCCACGATAATGACGAACGTGGGCAGCTGCTTGACTGCGTTCTTCACCCAATGCTCCACCCGCTCGGCGAAGGTGACCTCAATGGTGTCCACCGCGCGGCGCAGGATCAGGATGGGGCGCATGGAGCGAATCTCCAGCAGCGTAGGCAAAGTGAACAGCAGCGTGGTGAGCAGTCCGGTCGCCAGTCCGATTGCAACCGCGCGCGGATCGACGCGGAAGTCCGGCGTGATGTGCAGCAGCTTCGCCAGAAACAGCGGGAACGCCACCTGCACACCGAGCCCGAGCAGCACGCCGAGCAGACCTCCGGCCAGGCCGAGCAGCAGCGTCTGCAGCAGGTAGATCTTCATAATCTGCAACGAGCCCGCGCCCAGCGACTTCATGATCGCAATCGAATCCAGCCGCTGCTGCAAGTGCGCGCGCATGGCCATCGCCACGCCCACCGCGCCCAGCACCAGCGCCACCAGCGACATCAGCGACAGAATGGCGGTGGAGCTGTCCAGGCCGTTGGCTAGCGCCGGGCTGGCCTCGCGATAGTCGGTAATCTGCGCGTCGGGAAGTAGGCTCTCCAGCCGCGTCTTCAGCGCGGCCACCGCCTCATCCGAACTGGCGACGCCTTGTTTGGGTTGCGGCATCCTGAACAGATAACGGCGCGTCGCGTGCGATCCGTAGGCCACCAGGCCGGAGTTATCCAGCGCCTGCTGCGAGAGCAGAATGCGGGGCCCTGCGGCAAAGCTGCCGGAGAGGCGATCCGGTTCGTTCTTCACGACCGCGACGATGCGGTAGAGCCCGTTGCCCAGCTTGATGGAGTCGCCAACGCTGAGATGCAGGCGGATGAGCAGGTCGTCTGCAACGGCAACCGTGGACGGCGTAAGTACCTGCGCGAGTGGCACGTTGGGGACGAGATCGACTGCCCCATAGAACGGATACTTCTCCGGATCGACGGCCTTGACCGAGACCAGCAGTGGGTCGAGCGAGCCGGCGGCAGAGGCCATCGAGTTGAGCTCGACGACCTGCGTGAAGTCGACGCCCTCCGCCGCGATGTGGTCCAGTCCGGCCTGCTCGGCAGGCGTGGGTTGCTGTGTGGTCTTCGCCGAGAGATCGCCGGCCATAATGCTGCGCGCGCGCAGTGAAAGCATCGTGCGGAAAGATGCCGAGAACCCGCGCACGCCGGTCAGTGCGGCCACGCCAATCGCTACCGAGAGGATGACGAAGGTGAACTTGCCGCGCGAGGAGTGGAGTTCGCGTGTGGCGATGCGCGCAGCGGTAGTGTAGGTGAGCGATGCCAACGGCTACGCCCCTGCCTGGACGGCGTCACTGACCACAAGTCCGTCGCGCAGCGTGATGATGCGTCGGGCGTGCGCGGCGAGCGCGGGATCGTGCGTGACGAGAACCAGCGTAGTGCCCTCCACTTGATTCAGGTGCAGCAACAGGTCGAGGATGTGCTGCCCATTGGTGGAGTCGAGGTTGCCAGTGGGCTCATCGGCCAGCACAATCGGCGGCCGCAGGATGAACGCCCGCGCCAGCGCCACGCGCTGCTGCTCACCACCGGAGAGCTGCACCGGATAATGATCGAGCCGCGCGGTTAGGCCGACGGAGTCCAGCAACTGCTTCGCGCGATCCAGGCCTGCTTTGCGGTCGCCGGAATCATCGTTCAACTCGTAGGGAAGCAGTACATTCTCGAGAGCGGTGAGCGTCGGGATGAGCTGATAGCTCTGGAAGACGAAACCGACGGTCTTGCCGCGCAACTGCGCCAGCTTGTCCTCCGGCAGGTTGCTGATGACCGTGCCGTTGAGCGCGACGCTGCCGGAGCTGGGATTGTCCAGACCCGCCAGCAGGCCCAGCAGCGTGGACTTGCCTGAGCCAGACGCGCCCATGATGGCCGCGAACTCGCCGCGCGCAATGGTGAAGTCGATGCCCTTGAGGATGTCCACATTCGTGGATCCCGTGCGCAGCGACTTGCGCAGTGCGTCCACCACGATCATCGGGGCGTTCGCAGTAACTTCAGAGGGAACAGGCGGAGCAGTCGTCAAAGCGGGTCAACCTCGGGCAACAGTACGGAAAACTGCGAAGAAAAGTTCGAATGTCTGGATACACTGAGAATGTGAAGACTCTGGGTGTAGTCACTATCTTATCTGTTTTGGGCCTCGGGCTCGCGCTGGAGGGCTGCAAGGAGACAGCGAGCAGCGCCGAGCCTGCCGCCGCGCCAGTCACCACCGCGCCCGCGCCCGACGTGCCGCCCGCCCCACCGCACGACACTCGCCCGGTGATCGTCTGCTTCGGCGACAGCCTCACCGCAGGCTATGGCACCGATCCGGGCCAGAGCTATCCGGACGCGCTGCAGCGGCTGCTCGATGCGCGCGGCTTGCACTACCGCCTGGTGAATGAGGGCATCAGCGGCAACACTACAAAGGACGGCCTCGACCGCGTTGGCGACGTCATCGCCGAGCATCCGAAGATCGTCGTGCTGGAGTTCGGCGGCAACGACGGCCTGCGCGGCCTGC
>Ga0302269_1000416_pt1 | contig 25583 bp, 26 predicted proteins | sample III_Bog_E2_2_FD_194560 | JGI IMG/M metagenome (GOLD analysis project Ga0302269, IMG submission 194560) | Peat permafrost microbial communities from Stordalen Mire near Abisko, Sweden - III_Bog_E2_2 | ecosystem: Environmental > Terrestrial > Soil > Wetlands > Peat | place: Sweden: Abisko...
GCTCTTCGGATACGATTTTGCTCCATGGCTGAAGTCTAATATAATTTAAATCCGAAACGTAGTGTTTTGAATCCTAGGTGATGGGTCGATTCGCAAAACCCTTAACCACAGAGGACACGAAGGTCACGAAGGAAACCCGTTAGTATGGGTATTCAGCGTTACCAGTTTTCGTCACTCTTATTCTTATGTGGATTGTCGCATTAGCGCTTCGGCGTCCTTATACGTTTGTGGTCATGGCGCTGCTCATCATCATTCTCACGCCGGTCACCATCCTGCGCACGCCGGTTGATATTTTTCCCGAGATCAACATTCCAGTGGTCAGCGTGGTGTGGAACTACGACGGCCTGTCTCCGCAGGAGATGGCGGACCGAATCGTGAGCAACTCCGAGCGCGGTTTCACGGTCACGGTCAACGACATCGAGCATCAGGAATCGCAGTCGTTGTATGGGAAAGCTGTGATCAAGATTTTCTTCCAGCCGACCGTCAACATTTCGATGGCACTGACGCAAGTGACGGCGATGTGCCAGACGGTGCTGCGCGGACTGCCGGCGGGGACGGTCCCGCCGCTGGTGATTACGTATACGGCATCGTCGACGCCGGTGGTGCAACTGGGCATAAGCAGCAAGACGCTTCCGGAGCAGCAGCTGTTCGATCTGTCGCAGAATTTTCTGCGCACGCAGTTGAGCACGGTGCAGGGCGCGGGGACTCCGTATCCGTATGGCGGCAAACCGCGCCAGGTGCAGGTGGACCTTGACTCGGCCAAACTCCAGGCCTATGGGCTGTCGCCCGCCGATATCGTCAACGCGGTGTCGGCCCAGAACCTGATTCTGCCAACCGGCACGACCAAGATTGGGCCGACCGAGTATACGGTGGAGATGAACGGCGCTCCGCAAACCATCGCCGAATTGAACGACTTGCCGGTAAAGACTTCGGGCTCGTCCACACTTTACCTGCGCGACGTGGCGCACGTGCGCGACGGATTCGCGGTGCAAACCAACATCGTGCGACAGGACGGCGTGCGCGGCGTGCTGATGTCGATGTACAAACTGGGCGGATCCTCCACGCTGACCGTGGTCAATGCCATTAAGGCGCTGGTGCCCATTGCGGCCAAGAGTCTGCCGCCCGATCTAAGCATCAAGGCACTGTTCGATCAGTCGCTTTTTGTGCGGGCCTCGATTCAGGGCGTGTTGCATGAGGGCCTGACCGCCGCCTGCCTTACGGCCGTGATGATTCTGATCTTTCTGGGCGATTGGCGTCCGACGGTGATCATCGCGGTTTCGATCCCATTGTCTATTTTCGTCTCCGTGATTCTGCTGAGCGCGCTGGGGCAGACGATCAACATCATGACGCTGGGAGGGTTGGCGCTGGCGGTCGGCATCCTGGTCGACGACGCGACGGTGGAGATCGAGAACATCGAGCGCAATCTGGCCATGGGCAAGGAGATGAAGCAGGCGATCCTCGACGGCGCGCAGCAGGTTGCGGTGCCGGCGTTCGTCTCGACGCTTTGCATCTGCATCGTATTCGTGCCGATGTTCTTTCTGACGGGAGTCGCGAAGTATCTTTTCGTCCCGCTGGCGGAAGCGGTGTCGTTTGCCATGCTGGCGTCGTATCTGCTGTCGCGGACGCTGATTCCGACGATGGTGATGTTTATCATGCGCGGGCATGAGCACCGCGCCCTCGAACCTACGAACGTCTTCGCAAAATTCCAGCGCAAATTCGAGCGCTGGTTTGAAAAGGTTCGCGGCGGGTACCGGCAATTGCTGGAAAGCACGCTGGAGCACCGGAAACTCTTCGCTGCCGCCTTTACCACTTTCTGTGTGTTGTCGATGGGATTGGTGTTTTTTTTGGGGCAGGACTTTTTTCCGCAGGTGGATGCGGGCCTGATCCGACTGCACTTTCGCGCCCGGTCGGGGCTGCGGGTGGAAGAAACCGCGCGTCTGTGCGACGAAGTGGAGCAAGTGCTGCGCAGCGAGATCCCGAAGGAAGAATTGCAGACCGTGGTCGACAATATCGGCCTTCCCTACTCGAGCATCAATCTCTCCTACAGCAGTTCGGGCGTGATCGGGACGAGCGATGCGGAGATCCTGATTGCGCTGAACCCGGAGCATCATCATCCAACGGCGGGGTACATTCGCCGGTTGCGCCGCGACTTGCCGGCGCGCTTTCCGGGAGTGGAATTTTTCTTCCAGCCCGCCGACATTGTTTCGCAAATTCTTAATTTTGGATTGCCCGCGCCGATCGATATTCAGATCGTGGGCGCCGACATGCGAGGGAACTACAACATTGGGCAGGAAATCGCCAACCGGCTGCGCCAGATTCCCGGCACGGCCGATGTACACGTGCAGCAGATGCTGAGCCTGCCCACGCTGCATCTCGATATGGACCGCACGCGCATCAACCAGGTCGGCCTGACAGCGCAGAATGTCGCGCAAAACGTGCTGATCAGCTTAAGCGGAAGTTTCCAGACGGCGCCTAATTTTTGGCTGAATCCAAAGAACGGCGTGACCTACAGCATCGCGATCCAGACGCCGCAGTATCGGGAAACGTCGCTACAGGACCTGATGAATACGCCGGTGACAGGCACGAGTGGGCAGGCTCCGCAGGTGCTCGGCAATCTGGTGCAAGTCACGCCGGTCACGCGGGCCGCAGTGGTCAATCATTACAACGTGCAGCCGGTCATCGACGTGTATGCCAGCACGCAGGGGCGCGATTTGGGCGGAGTCGCGTCGGACATCATGAAGGCGCTCAAGCCCTTCCAGGACCATCTGCCGCGCGGCACGCAAATCGTGGTTCGCGGGCAGGTCGAGACCATGCGTTCTTCGTTCTTCGGGCTGGGCTTCGGCCTGCTGGGAGCGATCGTGCTCATTTATTTGTTGATCGTGGTCAACTTCCAGTCCTGGCTCGATCCCTTCATCATTATTACGGCCTTGCCGGGAGCACTGGCGGGAATCTGCTGGTTTCTGCTGATTACGCGCACCACGCTCAGTGTTCCGTCGCTGACGGGGGCGGTCATGTGCATGGGCGTGGCGACGGCGAATTCGATTCTGCTGGTTTCATTTTCCCGCGACCGAATGAATGCAGGGGTACCGGCGCTGGAAGCGGCGATCGAAGCGGGCTACACGCGCATGCGCCCTGTGATTATGACGGCTCTGGCCATGATTATTGGAATGGTGCCGATGGCGTTGGGTTTCGGCGAGGGCGGCGAGCAGAATGCTCCGCTGGGCCGCGCCGTGATTGGCGGGCTGCTGTTCGCGACCGTCGCCACCTTATTTTTCGTGCCCAGCGTATTTACGATGATCCATGGCCACCGCGAGGCACGGCTGCGTTCGAAGAGTTAGGAAAACTCTGATTCAGCGTCGGCAGAAAGCGTAAACCACAGGGTACACAGAGGTACACGGGGAAACCGGAGCTTAATCGGAGTTTCCTTAGATAGATTAAGGTTCGAAAGAGCACAGATTCAGGAAAACGTTGGAGACTTCATCATGCCAGAGCAATCGCCACCTGTAGCCACAGAACCGAATGGACCGGCGCCGGCAGGCCGGGGGAAGCTTCTGGTTGGCACCGCGTTGCTGGTTCTGATCGTCGCCGGCGCAATCACGTTTCTGAACCGAAAGAGCGAAACGAAAGCCCTGGCGAAAGAAACCGAGGCCATGTCGGTTCCGACGGTGGCAGTGGTGCAGCCGAAAGCCGAACCCGGAAACGACGAACTGGTTTTGCCCGGAAACTTGCAGGCATTCGAAGAATCGCCTATCTTTGCCCGCACCAACGGCTACCTTTTGAAATGGTACAAGGATATTGGAAGCAAGATTCAAAAAGGGGAACTGCTGGCGGCGATTGACACTCCGGAAGTGGACCAGGAGTTGTCGCAGGCCAAAGCCAGCCGCGAGCAGATCAAGGCGGCGCTGGAATTGGCGAAGATTTCCGCCGACCGCTGGGCGAATCTGCGGAAGACCGACTCGGTTTCGCAGCAGGAAGCGGACCAGCAGGCGAGCGGCTACCAGCAGGCGCTTGCCAACCTGGCCGCAGCAGACGCGAACGTTCGCCGGCTAGAACAACTCGAGTCGTTCAAAGATGTATACGCTCCGTTTTCCGGCGTGCTGACGCGGCGCAATGTGGATCCGGGGGCGCTCATCAATTCCGGAGCGCAAGCGACGGGCAAGGAGCTATTCGATATCGCGCGCGTCGACCCGATACGCGTTTACGTAAGTGTTCCGCAGGCGTATGCGCCGTCGATGAAGGTAGGGGTAAAGGCGGTGGTTACGCTACAGGAATTTCCCGGCCAGAAGTTTCTGGGCACGATCGCTCGGACGGCCGACGCGATCGATCCTGCCACGCGCACCTTGAATACGGAAGTGGATGTTCCCAACAAAGATGGCAAGCTGTTGCCGGGCTCGTTCGGCCAGGTGCATTTTGCCACCGGGACGTCGGTTCCGCGGATTACGATCCCGGTCAACGCCATGCTGTTCCGAGCCGAAGGCGCGCAAGTTGCGCTAGTCGACAAGGACGGCAAGGTGCATCTGCGCCCGATCAGCATTGGACGCGACTTCGGCGCTACGCTGGAAATTCTGGGTGGTATCGAGGTGAGCGATCAGATCGTCATCAACCCCTCCGACTCGCTTGAAGAGGGGCAGCAGGTGCACGTCGCCAAGGCCAATGCAGGAGATGCGCACTCGTGAAGGCAAGACCTCACCACGGAGACACCCTTCGGCTGCGCTCAGGGCAGGCTCCGGCACGGAGAAAAGCGAGCTCATGATTTCGTTTCCCATAGAGCACTTACGATCCGACAAAAAGCACTCAAGGAGGCCCTCCTTCGTGGACCCGTGGCTCCGTGTTGGATTTTGCGCGTTGCTGGCTGGGACACTGCTCGCGAGTTCGGCATGCACAGTGGGACCGGGATATAAGCGCCCGACTGCGGCGGTTCCCGATATGTGGAAAGGCGAAGGACCGTGGCAAGCGGCGGTTCCGAAGGATGCCATTCCGAAGGGTGCGTGGTGGCAGCTATTTCATGACGCGGAACTGGACCAACTAGAGCAAGAACTGCTTCAGGCAAACCAGTCGCTGACGGCGGCGCGGGACCGGCTCTCCCAGGCACGATCACAGGCGCGGATTGCATCGTCGGCTTACTTTCCCGCCGTCAGCGCCGATCCCAGCGGGCAGCGCGAGGAAGTCGCCGCCAACCGTCCGTTCGCGGGCGGCGAATTGCCGCCGTTTACCCAGAATAATTTTACCGTCCCGTTTTCGGTTAGCTACGAGCTTGATTTATTCGGGAGGGTGCGCCGCAATCTCGAAGCGGCCAATGCTTCGCTGCAGGAAAGCGCCGCGACCCTGGAGAATGTTCGCCTGGTGTTGACGGCGGAACTCGCGGCCGACTATTTCAATTTGCGCGAACTGGACCGTGAAGCGGGAGTGGTGCGGCAGTCGGTCGAAATCCAGCAAAAAGGATTAGACCTGGTCAACCGCCGCCATGAAGGGGGAGTCGCGAATGGACTGGAGGTGGCGCAGCAGGCGGCGCTGCTCGATTCGACGGCCACGCAACTTCAACTCGTGCTACAACAGCGGGCGCAGTATGAACATGCCATCGCCGCGCTCACGGGCAAATCCGCTTCGGCCTTCAGCCTGGCGGATGCGCCATTGAACAACGCTCCGCCGGCGATTCCTACCGGCGTTCCCTCGGAGATTCTGCAGCGGCGGCCGGACGTGGCGGCGAGCGAGCGGCAAATGGCGTATGAAAATGCCCAGGTCGGTTTAGCGATGGCTGCTTTCTATCCGCACATTACGCTGAGCGGCGGTGGCGGGTGGCAAAGCCGGGACATTGCCTCGCTGATCACCGCTCCGAGCGCGATGTGGTCATTGGGCGGGGATCTGCTGCAGCCGATTTTTGATGGCGGACGAAATCGCGCCAACCTGGCGCTCAGCCGCGCCGCTTACGACGAATCGGTCGCCAACTATCGTGAGGGCGTGCTGGAGGCATTTCAGCAGGTGGAGGATGGGCTCTCCGGTCTGGCGCTGTTGAATCAGGCGGCAAAAACTCAGAAAGCAGCGGTGGCCGATTCGCGGCGCGCACTCGACATCGCCAACGACCGTTACGTCGGCGGACTTACAACCTATCTCGACGTGATTACTGCGCAATCCACGCTGCTGAGCAACGAACGGCTGGCAACGCAGTTGCTGGGTCAGCAGATGACCACTTCGGTCTACCTGGTCAAAGCGCTGGGCGGGGCATGGGATGCCTCGGAAATTCGGCGTGAGCAGGTGAAACCGGCCCTGGTGCAAGCCGTCCAGCCGTAGGTCGATGGGCGGATGCCCTCGACGGGCAGCCTGCGGCGGTCTTTAGTTGTTGTTGTTGTTGTTGTTGTTGTTGTTGTTGTTGTTGTTGTTGTTGTTGTCGCCGTCGCTCGGGCGCTCGCCGGCAATTAAGCGCGGCCGGCTGCTGCGGTGAGTTGTCTCACGCCCTGGCGCGAACGAATTTCGCGCTCGGCAATCAGCCAGTCCTGATTCTGGTTACCGTTGCCGCCTCCACCAGTCGTTCTGCGCTGTAGGTAGAGTTCGTAAGCCCGGCGGCGAATCTCTTCCTCGATATTGACCGAAGCAACAATGACAGGAACCTGGTTCACCGGCGTTTGGTTGAGCAGCGTTCCAATCTTGCTAGCGTCCTTGCGAGCTTCCTCAGGAGCTTGTTTCTGAATTTCCGGCGCTACCTGCACAACGGCAGGGGCGGCGGGAACTTCTGTCTTCTTGCGGCGAGTGGTGGTGGTTGTAGTGGTTTTGCGAGCCATGGAGTACTCCTTACAGATACCTAATTCCAGGAATGGTCTTACGTATTGAATCAGCGACATATGCTGCACACCGATCGTCGCCCGAGTATTTGCGATGAATGATCTATCTACTATAGCGCGAACGCCTGTGGAAATGCTCGCGCCAGTCATCGAAAAAATCGATAGACCGCATAAGAAAAGTCACTTCTTTGCCGACGTCGCGCCGGTCGAACTCGCGAAAAACGGCAAAAGTACTCTAGTAACTTGTCCAAAAGTCTATAGTGCCTTCAGGATAGATGAGTAAAGTTCTACGAGCCATACCTATGTCATTGACCGGCAATCAAGCGTTCGGAGCCAAGACCGCCAAGGCCACTCTCGGCGACCTGGAAAGCATGCTCCCCGCTTCACCGAGCTCGGACCGAGTTTGTCTAAAGCTGGCCCAGATCCTTCGGGTGAGACGCAACGAAGTGGCTCTGCTCAGGTTAGACAAGGGCAGTCTGCGGTTCATCTTTCCGCCGGAACTGCGTTCCGCGGGCGCAATACCTCTGGGCGGATCGGCGGTGGCAGCGCGAACGGCAGCGACTCGCACTCCACTTCTGTCGAATACCTTCATGCGGGTGAAACATGCCAGCCTGTTTGAAGCGGTCAAGCTGGGAGCCGAGGAAGAAGATCGGAGCCTGGATCAGATGCCGATTCAGAAAATCATGTCGGTTCCGGTTGCGAACTCGGCCGGGCACGTGATGGGAGTGGTGCAGGTTTCGCGCAAAGGCCTGGATGCTTCCTTGTCGGGCGCAGATTTCACGACCGCCGACTTGGTGCAACTGGAAAAGGCCGCGGAGATTGTCTCGCGGATGCCGTTTATGCAGGAAGGCGCGGAGATTTAGGCTGTAAGCTGTAATTTGAAGCACCGTAACGCGCGCGCATGGTTGTCGAGCAATCTTTACACCGCATGACCGGCGCAAAAACCGGATGCCCAGGCCCACTGGAAGTTGAAGCCGCCAAGTTGGCCGGTAACGTCGACCACTTCCCCGATAAAGAAAAGGCCGGGCACTTTCTTTGCTTCCATGGTTTTTGCGGAAAGTTCGCCGGTATCGACTCCGCCAGCGGTGACTTCCGCTTTTCCGTAACCTTCCGTCGATTGCGGGTTTAATTCCCACGCATGCAGTTGATGTTCGGCTTCGGCGAAAGCGCGATCGGAGTTGCCAGTGAGAGGATGGTTCTCGATCCAGCGGTCGGCGAAACGCCGGGGCAAGACTTCCCGCAACAGCGACTTCCAGTTCGACGGATCGCGATGGCCGCCGTTTCGCATCTCGGCGGCAAGATCGCGTCCGGGCGCAAGGTCGAGATGGATAGGCTCTTTGCCGTCCCAGTAGGAAGAGATCTGGAGAATTGCCGGCCCGCTAACGCCGTGATGAGTGACCAGCATATTTTCGCGGAATGTTTGCCTTGAGCCCGGAGTGGAAGCCACCACTTCGGTCGAGACTCCCGCCAGATCGCACCAGCGCTTGCGGTCGCGTTCGCTAAAGACGAGAGGAACCAGCGCGGGGCGCGGGGGCTGGATTCTCAGTCCGAATTGGCGGGCCAGATCGTAGCCAAACGGCGTGGCGCCGATTTTCGCGATGGACAAGCCTCCGGTGGCGACGACCAGGCGGGGCGCGTCGAAACTGACGCCCTCTGCTTGCACTGTGAACTGGTTTTGATTTGCGTTCTTGCGCACTTCTTTGATTTTTGTGTCGAGCAGGATTTCCACTCCAGCATCGCGGCCTTCCTGCTCCAGCATGGCAACGATGTCACTGGCAGCTCGATCGCAGAACAACCCGCCGAGCTTTTTCTCGTGATACGCGATGCGATGTTTTTCGACGAGGCGAATGAAGTCGGCGGGCGTATAGCGCGCGAGTGCCGACTTGGCGAAGTGGGGGTTGGCCGAAAGAAAATTTTCGGCGGTGGTGTGGAGGTTGGTGAAATTGCAGCGGCCGCCGCCGGAGATCAGGATTTTCTTGCCGATGCGGTCGGAGCGCTCGAGGACGACGACGCGGCGTCCGCGCTTGCCGGCTTCGATGGCACACATCAGGCCGGCAGCGCCTGCTCCGAGAATGATGACGTCGTAGTTCTTTTCCACGCAGAAACGAGATTAGCAGGCGCATCCGTTGCGCGAGGTCTAATTACCGCCGGGATCGCCGGTACCGGCCTTCTGCGGTTGCGGCCGCAACGACTGCAGGAATGCAACAATCTGCCAGCGCTCGGGCTCCGGGAGCTTCGACCAAACCGGCATACCTCGGCGAACCACGCCGTTGGTCAAGAGCCAGAAAAGCGTTCCCGGTGTTGCCTGCTGCACTTCCTCGCGCAGTAAATTCGCGCCGTGCATTGTGCCTCCGGCTCCCCTGCCATGGCATTCGGCGCAGTGTTGTTCAAAGAGCTTTGCGCCCGCGGCCACCGCCTCGGCGTCGCCCGACAGAGGGTTTGTCTTCTCTCTCGCCTTTGCCGGAGCCTCGTCGAGTACGGCGTAGATTGATACCTGGCTCTTCGGCGCAGCCGCCTGCGCCAGAGCCCGACCACTTCCACAGACGCCAATTCCAAAAACGGCAATGGCCAGGGCCGCTCGATGGATACGCCCTGCGGCGCGAGATGGGACGACGAACTCTTTCATAGACGGCCTCCGAACAGACGCGAGAGGACTTTCCCGAATCCGGAGAACTCGCGTGAAAGTCCCCAACGCAGCAACAGTCGATGACTGTTGTCGTTCAATCCGAAGCCACTCGAAAGACGGACTGTCCAATCCGACGGGAGATTCCAGGCGACGACTGGGGCGAGGTAATGAGACGTGTCGTGCAGGCCGGGACTCTGCGTGTCGCCCAGGCCTCCGTACATTTCCACTCCGGCTATAAAATTCTCTGGGCAGAAATTGCAGCGGTTCGGCGAAGCTCTCAGCGCGAGTGGACGACTGGCGCCAACGGCGTAGGCGAACTCCCAGGGCTCGCTCGGCAACAGGTTCTTGGTAACAATGGGATTCACAGCGACATTCCATCCTTTGAATGTGCTGGAAAGCAGAAGCTTCATTTCCAATTCGTGGTCATGCTCCTTTCGCAATACGGCGTTGGAAACGGCGTAGTCGGACTCTACGTCGTGTCCCTCGACTTCTTTTAGAATTTTGTCCGCCGCATTCGTATTTTCGAATTCGATGTAGAGCACCGGATTCACGAAGTGCTCGCGCTGCAGCAGGCGAAATCGGTTTTCCAAACGAGTGCCCGTGAAAATCGTGCTGTCGTTGAAAGTGGTCTGTCCGGACACATAGACCTCGGCCGTCCACCAGGCGGTGGCGCCGTACTCGAATTCCGTCCAGAAGGCATCGAAGTCATTGCCGCCGCGCTGCGTGCCAAAGGTGGAAAAATACTCGACTTCCAGACTTCCCGGCTCTTCGAGATAGTGGTCGTACGTCACGATGTAAGGGCTTTCCTGGGCTGCAAGCAAGGATGCCCGGCAGAGAAACAGGGCCACAAGCAACGCACTGACCACAGAACGGGGAAGTATTTCCCGGAGACGCTCGGGAACAACGCGGGCGGCCATTGTCTCTCCTATCATTGATTCCGATTCGTTGATTCCGAATCGTTCTTATTGCGACTTAGTCGCATAACGATTACAATGTGAGCGTAAAGTGCGTTTCCAGGCGCTGTCAATGGACAGCTAGATTTTTCGTCGCAGATTATTTGCGATGGAGTCGCAACTCGAACAAGGAGGATTCGAATGCCGCTGCCGCAGACCGAGATTCCCGGACGCTTGCAGATGCAACTGGCGGAGCGCGGGATTCGCATGACGGGTCCACGCCGCGCGATTCTGAGTGTGATTGAGACCGCGACCAAACATCTGGACGCCAGCCAGATCCTGCGCAAGGCGCGCACGGTGGATGCGTCGGTGGATCGCAGCACCGTCTATCGAACGCTCGACCTGCTGAAGCGACAGGGGATGATCGATGAGCTCGACCTGATGCACCTGAACGGAGAGCGCCATTACTACGAGCGCAAGACGGGCCACGATCACATCCACATGGCCTGTCTCCGGTGCGGAAAAATCACCGAATTTGTGAGTAAGACCTTCGAGTCCCTGAAGAAGCAATTGGAGGGAGAGTGCCGCTTCCACATCCTGGTGGCGCGGCTCGAAGTCGGCGGGTATTGCTCGGCTTGCCGGCGGTAGGGTTGGTGAAAAAAGCAGATCGGCACAGTACCGGAGAGTCTCCAGTTTGGTATGCTGGTCGAAATCTTCCTGGGGTCCACGGAATCCAGCGGTACACAATTTTTTGTATGTTAGCCGGTATTCGAACCCGCGATTTGCGCAAGGTCTATACGTCGCCGCCACCGCTTGCCTCCGGTGGCGGCTTCGGATTCGGCGCGGCGCGGGGCAAAGGGAAAAAACAGCCGAAAGCCGAGATCGTTGCGCTCGACGGCATCTCCCTCGAAGTTTCGCCGGGGGAAATCTTCGGGCTGCTGGGACCGAATGGGGCGGGCAAATCGACGACCGTGGGTGTACTCACCACACGTGTCCGTCCAACGGGCGGGCAGGCGTGGATTGGCGAGCATGACGTGTGGGGGGAGCAGGTCGCGGTCAAGCGGTTGATTGGCGTGGTGCAGCAGCGCCCGAACCTCGACTTTACTCTTACGGCCCGCGAAATCCTGCTCTTCCACGGCGCATATTTTGGCGTCGACTCGAAAACGCGGGGCGAGCACGCGGAGAAGCTGCTCGACCGCTTCAAGCTCACCGACCGCGCCGACCAGATGGTGCGGGGATTTTCCGGCGGCATGATGCAGCGTCTGTCGATTGCCCGCGCCATGATGCATGATCCGCAGGTACTTTTTCTGGACGAGCCCAGCGCGGGACTCGATCCGCAGACGCGGCTGCTGCTGTGGGAGATCATCCGCGAATACAACCAGAGCGGCAAGACGATCCTGCTGACCACGCACAATATGGAGGAGGCGGATGCGCTCTGCCAGCGCCTGGCCATCATCGACCATGGGAAGAATATCGCGTTGGGCACACCGGCGGAACTAAAGGCTTCGGTCCCGGGCGGCTATCTGCTGCGCTTGCGCTTCGGCCAGCACTCGCCCGAGATGCTCCAGCGTCTTCAGGCCCTGGCGGGTGTGAGAGAAGTACGCCCAAACAACGATCATTCCGCCGACGTGTATGCCGATCGCGGGGGCTCGCTCGTCGGGGAGATTGCCAATCTCGCCTCGGGCGCCGCGGTGGAATTGTGCGACGTGCACATTTCGGAGCCCAGTCTGGAGAATCTTTTTCTGCACCACACGGGAAGGAGCTTGCGCGATTGAACTGGACGACTTTCTTAGCGTTGCTCGGGCGCGATGCTCATGTCGCTCGCCGCAATATTGTGCCGCTGCTGCTGCAGACGTTCCTGCAGCCGATGATGTTTGTGTTTGTCTTCGGCCGGGTGATGGTGTCGAGCGGCTACATGCCGGCTGCCTACAAGAGCCTGCTGCTGCCCGGGATCATGGCGATCAGCATGGTGTTCACGGGAGTTTGGGCGGTCGCGATGCCTTTGATTGCGGAGTTTCAGTTCACGCGCGAGATCGAAGACCGCCTGCTGGCGCCGATCGAAATCTCGTGGCTGGCCATCGAGAAGGTAATTTTTGGCACGATGCAGGCGCTGGTTGCCGGCTTGGTGGTGATCCCGATGGCGTGGCTGTTGCTGCGTCCGGTGGAGTTCAACCTGCACTCTCCGCTGCGCTTTGCCTGGGTTACCGTGCTGGTCGCGCTTTTCTCAGCCTGCGGCGGTTTGGCGCTCGGTTGCAGCGTCAGCCAGACCCACATCGGATTGATGTTCAGCATGGTCCTGACCCCGATGATCTTTTTCGGCTGCACCTATTATCCCTGGAGCGCGCTGGCGCATTTCCCCATCCTGCAAAAAGTCGTCCTGATCAACCCGCTGGTGTACGCCAGCGAGGGACTGCGCGGCACGCTCGTGCCGCAGTTTCCCCACCTTCCGGTGCTGGCGGTGCTGATCGTGTTGACAGCGTTTGACGCGCTGTTTCTGGCGGTCGGACTGCGGCAATTCCATGCAAAGGCAGTCAGTTAGCTCGAATTCCGATTGGTGGGGCGACGGGCGTCTCGCCCGTCCCGAAGGGCCGCATTGTGGCTGGCGGGCACATCCGATTCCTCGCCCAGCATCGCTAAAACCCCAACCACAGCGACGTGACCAGGATCACAGCCTCTTGGCAGGCAGACCGGGAAAATAGCTAAGAAGTGCATCGGAGGTTCCGTGTTCAAAATCGTTCATGCCCAGTTTATTGCCCCTGGGATCAAGCGCTTCACGATTGAGGCGCCGCGGATCGCGCGCAAGCAGCGGCCGGGGCAGTTTGTCATCCTACGGATTTGTGAAAACGGCGAACGCATTCCGCTGACCATCGAAAAATCGGATCCGGAACACGGGACCGTCAACATCGTGGTGCAATCGATCGGCAAGACCACCAACCTGCTCAATTCGCTCGAAACCGGGGACAGCATTCTCGACATCGTCGGGCCTCTGGGCAAGCCTTCGGAGATTAAGAGCTACGGCACGGTGGTGGCGATCGGGGGCGGCGTGGGAACGGCAATGGCGTATCCGACGGCAGCGGCGATGAAGCGGGCCGGTAATAAGGTGATCTCGATCATCGGGGGACGAAACAAAGACTTGGTCCTTCTGGAGGACGAGATGCGCGAGGTGAGCGACACGGTTTTCGTCACCACCGACGACGGCAGCTACGCCGACAAGGGATTGGTCACGGACAAGCTGCGGCAATTGATCGAGAACGGAACGCGCATTGACCTGGTGGTGGCGGTTGGCCCGATTCCAATGATGAGGGCGGTGGCGGAGATGACGCGCAAGGAGCACATCCACACCGTGGTCAGCCTAAATCCGATCATGATCGATGGCACGGGCATGTGCGGCGGCTGCCGCGTGATGGTGGAAGGCAAGAGCGAATTTGCCTGCGTCGACGGGCCCGAGTTCGACGCGCACCGCGTGGATTTTGCCGTCCTGGTGCAGCGCAATTCTATGTATCGCGACGCGGAAAAGCGGTCGCTGGACGAGTACCGTCAGGAAGTGGAAGCCAAGAAGGTTGACGTGAAGCAAGCTCCGACTGAAGTCGTGGCGGCGGGATGCGCACTGGAGGCGAAGCAATGACGACCGAGAAAGTGAAATCGAAGAATCCGGTGCCCAATCGCGAACGTATCAAGATGCCGCGGCTGCACATGCCGGAGCAAGCGCCGTCGATACGGGCGCACGAGTTCACCGAAGTTAACCTGGGATATTCGGCGGAGTTGGCGCGGCAGGAGGCGATCCGCTGCCTGGAGTGCGGCAAGCCGACTTGCACGAACGATTGCCCGGTGGGCGTGAAGGTCAAGGATTTTGTGCAGTTGATCGTGGACGGCGACTTCATGGCCGCGGCGGCGAAGATCCGCGAAGACAACGTGTTGCCTGCGATTACTGGACGCGTCTGTCCGCAGGAAGACCACTGCGAAGGCGCTTGTCTGCTCAAGCGAAAAGGCGAGTCGCTCGGCATCGGATACCTGGAGCGCTTTGTCGCCGACTACGAGCAGCAGCACTTCGACCTCAGCACGATCGTAAAAGCGCCGCCGACGGGGAAAAAGGTGGCGATCGTGGGCAGCGGGCCAGCGGGGCTGACCACGGCCGGCGATCTGGTGCAAAAAGGGCACGCGGTGCATGTATTCGAGGCGCTGCACGAAATCGGTGGCGTGCTGGTGTACGGCATTCCGGAGTTCCGGCTGCCGAAGAAAATCATTCGCCAGCAAGTGGACTATATGCGCGCCATGGGCGTGGAATTCGAAACCGATGTCGTTGTCGGACGCACCGTCACCATTGACGAATTGCTGGAAGAAGAAGGATTCGACGCGGTGTTTATCGCCACCGGCGCGGGCCTGCCGCAGTTCATGGGCATTCCGGGCGAGCACCTAAATGGGGTGTACTCGGCGAACGAATTTTTGACTCGTATCAACCTGATGCATGCCTACGAATTCCCCAAGTACGACGAACCGATGGTCGATTTGAAGGGCAAGAACGTGGCGGTGATCGGCGGCGGAAACACGGCGCTTGATGCCATCCGCTCGGCGCTGCGGCTGGGCGCAGGGAAGGCGTATGTCCTGTATCGTCGCAGTGAAGCGGAGATGCCGGCACGTGCCGAGGAAGTGAAGCACGCCAAGGAGGAAGGCATCGAATTCCATGTGCTGACTGCGCCGACCGAGTTCTTATCGGACGGCAAGGGTTGGCTCACCGGAGCACGCTGCCTCAAGATGGAACTGGGCGAACCGGACGCTTCGGGAAGACGGCGTCCAGTGCCGATCGCGGGATCGGAGTATGACATCCCGTTATCGGTGGCGGTGATGGCAATTGGGACAACGGCGAATCCGATCGTGCAGAGCACGACTCCGGGACTTAACACGACCAAGCGCGGATACATCCAGGCCGATGAGACTTCGCAGAAGACGTCGCGCAAAGGGGTGTTTGCCGGCGGCGATATTGTGACGGGCGGCGCGACTGTGATCCTGGCGATGGGAGCGGGGCGCAGAGCGGCCAAGGGCATCGACGAGTATCTGACGACGGGACAGTGGGAGTAGAAATCGGCGGGTCGGCAACCGTCGGCTGGCGCGGCGCAGAGATAGCGACGGACGACTTCTTCCCGTCAACTTTTCCCACAGTGCATCGCAGCGCGAAGCGATATACTCTGCTGAGCAGTTCCGGACGACAATCGACAGCCGATCACCCATAATTCATGGCCAAGCTTTTCGAGCTTCCCCGTTACATTGCAGTCGAAGGTCCCATACGCGTTGGGAAGAGCACGCTGGCGCGGGTTCTCGGAGAGCGGCTGGCCGCGCAACGCGTCATTGAACCAGAAGACAACCCGTTTCTGAAAGCGTTCTACCAAGGCGAACCCGGCGCGGCATTCCAGACGCAGTTTGCGTTCCTGATCCGGCGGTTCGAACAACTGCGCGCGCTCGATCTCGGACCGCGCTCGAACAAGACGGTCGTTGCCGATTACATCTTTGAAAAAGACAAGCTTTTCGCTTCGCTCAACCTCAACGATCAGGAACTCGACACCTACAATCGCTACTTCAATTATTTTCGCGAGCAGATCCCCACGCCTGACCTGGTCATTTATCTGCAAGCCACGCCGGAAGTGCTGAAGAAGCGACTAAAGAAAAAGAATGCGTCGGGCGAGAAGGCCATCAGCGAGGATTATCTGATGGAGGTGGTGAAGGCCTACGAACACTTTTTCTTTCACTACACGCAGTCGGATCTGCTGATCGTGAATACCAGCGAGATCGACTTCGTGGACCGCAACGAAGACCTGCAGGAACTGCTGAAAAAAGTCTCCGCGCCGATCAAGGGCACGCAATACTTTCTACCGCTCGGAAGCACGGACGCGGCCAGCGCGTAAGGCGATCGTTGGCCGGGGGCACGATAACCGCAAATGTTGCGGTTGAGGTGCGGCACGGCGGAAGTGCGAAGAGGCGGAGTTGTTATGCTCCGCCGCTTCTTGTTTCGCTCGCCGCCAAATGCGGGCTACCGGCTATTTGCGTTCGCCGCCACCATGCGATCCTCCACCATGGGCCGCGCCACCATGCGATGCTGCGGCATGGGAGCTACCATGAGATGCGCCGCCTCGCGCTGCTTGGGCGTGGGAAGCGCCATGAGACGCGCTACGATGCGCCGCTGTGGCGTGGGAGTTCCGTGCGGAGGCGCTCCCGTGAGATGCGCCGCTGTGGCTGGTGCGTACAACCGCTGAGCCATGTCCGCGATTGGCGGCAGAAACACGTCCACCACCGTTTCCACCGGCGCCGCGATAGCTTCCTCCTCCGCCACCGCTGAAGCGATGACCGCCCCAGCCGTGGCCATAGCCCCAGTTCGCCCATGGGCCGACGCCCAGGAAGACGCCGCCATAGAAATAGCCAGGCCCATAAAAGCCACTCGGCGCGCACGCGTATGGCGCGTAGTCATAGTAGCCGAAGGAACAGACGGGCGGAGTTAGGCTGATTACGACTTGTGCGTTGACCGTTGGCACGAAGGCCAAGGAAGCCAGCAACGTTGTTGCGCCGGCCAAAAGCAAACTGCGCCTTGCGAACTTGTGAGCCCAAGGGGCCAAGCTCTTGAGTTGCAACATTTTTTTACCCTCAATTCTGATTTGGATCGGAAGAGATTCCATCCTCAGTATCAGGGTCTGGCGCAGGGATAGATGGTCAATACAGACCGTCTTCGTGTTGTTGCTGGGGAGCACGGACGCCGCCAGCGCGTGGGGTGGGTGCAAGGTGTCAGGTCTCAGGAAATTCGACAGCCTTATTTTCTCTGAGACCTGCGGTCGGCTGGCCGATGGCTTTCCCCTCGCGGTTACGGTTTGTCCCCCCCCAATTTCGGCGGGTTATTTCTCATGCCTTGGGAGCGGATAGACGGCTAGCGCCTTCCCAACTTTCTGAAACTCAGGATCGGCCGTGACCAGCCAAGCGCCGCGTTCGATGGCCAATTCGGCGGCAAACGCATCGGCGTAGCCGAGACCATACCTTTGCTTTATGGCCCCTGCCCGTGAAGCGCGCTCACGATCCGCAGCTATGACCGCGATGGGCATCTCCAGCAAATGCGCCTCGGCTTGGCGTGCCTTGACTTCGCCGCGATAGCGCCACTCCGTGTAGAAGACCTCACCCCAATTCACCGCCGACATCAAAAGGGGCAAATCCTGGCGAGCCGCCTCACCCAACAGGTGTCGAACCTTTTCCGCAGCCCCTCGACGAACCTCAAAAAACGCGATCAGGGCGTTGGCGTCAAGCACATATCGCCGCACACGGCCACGCGGGAAAATGGCGCTCATTGGTCCTCTTGTTTGCGCGCACGCTCGCGTTCTTCAAAAATCCCATCGAATGCCGAAAGCTCGCCCGGACCCGGCTTCAGGGAGCCCATGATCTCGTCCAGTCGCCGCTCGGTTATCGGAGTCAGCACCAGCCTGCCCTTCTCTTCCGTCCAAACCGCACGAGTGCCTCGATCCAACCCGTACTCTTCTCGCAACTCTGCGGGAATCACCACTTGTCCCTTGGAACTCACCACTGTTCGAAAGCTCCGCATGGCTATGATCTTACCATTTAGTAAGACAATAATCCAACGTCTTACCACTCCGTTCCCGCCTACCCCACCTCCTATCGACCAACTCCCCTTTTGCCGCTATAATGCCCCAAGCGTCATCGAACCACTGCAAGACGACGCGGTACAGGCTCTATCCGCAACTGCGGAGGGGCACTGGAGGATACTGTGAGTCTCACGCCGATCGGCGAATTTCGTTTTGGCGAATCTCGCCGCAAGATCACTACTGCTACTCTCCGCGAAAAGAAGTTTCAGCGCGATCCCATCACTTGCCTGACCGCTTACGACTACGCCACTGCGCGCCTGGTGGATGAGGCGGGCATCGATGTTGCCCTGGTCGGCGACTCGCTGGCCATGACCATGCTGGGCTACGAGAACACGCTCTCGGTCACCGTCGACGAGATGCTGCATCACGTCAAGGCTGTGCGGCGCGGGGTGAAAGACGCGCTGCTGATTGCCGACATGCCTTATGGGTCGTATCAGGTTGACTCCAGCGAGGCCGTTCACAACGCTGCGCGATTTGTGAAAGAAGGCGGCGCCGAGGCGGTGAAGATGGAAGGCGGCGAGAAGCGTGTGGATGTGATTCGACGCGTGATCGACGCGGAGATTCCGGTCGCTGGGCACATTGGGCTTACGCCGCAGTCGATCAACATCATGGGCGGGTACAAAGTGCAGGGCAAGACTTTGAGCGCTATTGAGCAACTGATGCGCGATGCAGTCGCGCTCGACCGCGCCGGGGTGTGCTGCATTTATCTGGAAGGCATTCCGCGTGAAGTGGCGGCGATGATCACGGCTGAGATCGGCGCGCCGACCATCGGCATTGGCGCGGGTCCGGATTGCGATGGGCAGGTGCTCGTGTTCCACGACCTGGTGAACCTGACGTTCGGGCATCCGGCGAAATTCGTGCGGCGCTATGGAGACGCCGCGGCTTTGATCACGCAGGCGATGCTGGCGTACAAGGCCGATGTGGTGTCGCACCAGTTTCCGAACGACGCAGAGAGCTACCACCTGCCGAAGGAAACGCAGGTCGCGCTGGAAACGGTCGTCCATCGCACGGTACTCCACCGCAAGCCAGCTCTCAGGCGATAATGGCGGGCGGAGACAACGTTGTGAGCGTCGTGAAAAGGTTCGTTGCATTCATTCTGTTGGCGGCTTTGGTGGGCTGTTCCAAGCCGCCGCAGACGCCAGCCGCGGAAGCGCCGCAGTCGACTGGGCTGGAATCGATCCCCATGCCGGATCCGGCAAAGTATCCGCCGCTCAGCGATATGAGGGGATGGAAGAATCCGTATCTGGTCGTCCGCGAGGATGGGATCGGCATTGTCGATCTTTCCAATCGCGAGATTCGCATGCTGCAACCGGAGGAGATTCCGGCCGAGTTGGTGTCGCTTGGGTACAGTGCGTGGCCGTATGGCCGGGTCGTGCTGATCGCGCAGGCGGTTCCCAAAGACGCGACGGAGCAGACAAAGAAAGAGCTGCGGAAGAATCGCGCTCTGCTGCTGGGGACGCTCAAGGAACTGGACGTTCAGTTTCGCGAAGCGCCGTAAATGCATGCAGGGAACACCGATTCAGTGTCGGCAGAAAGCACAAACCACAGGGTACACGGGGATGCACTGGGAACCCCGGGGGCTTAGCCAGAACTTTCCCGAGAGACGGGACCAGCCGCATATTTACCAGCCATGAAAATCTGTGCCAGCATTTCCGAAGCTCGCTCGGCTTGCCGCGATGCGCGCGCGAATCACAGGCGAGTGGGGCTGGTGCCAACGATGGGCGCTCTGCATGAAGGGCACCTGTCGCTGGTGCGGGCGGCCCGAGCGCAGTGCGATGTGGTCGCCGTCTCGATCTTTGTAAACCCCACACAGTTTGGGCCGGCGGAAGATTTGTCGAAATATCCGCGGCAGTTTGAGCGCGACTGCCGGCTGCTGGAACAGGAAGGCGTTGACATTCTGTTCGCTCCGTCCATCGAAGAGATGTATCCGCAGGGCGCAATCAGTTGGGTGGTGGTGGAAGGGCTGAGCGAAAAGCTCGATGGACGATCGCGGCCCGGGCACTTTCGCGGGGTGACCACGGTGGTGGCCAAGCTGTTTCACGTGATTGAGCCAGACGCCGCATACTTTGGACAGAAGGACGCGGCGCAACTGGCGGTGATCCGGCGGATGGTGCGGGATCTGGATTTTCCGGTGGAGATTGTCGCTTGCCCGATTGTGCGGGAAGCCGATGGTCTGGCGATGAGTTCGCGGAATGCGTACCTGAATCGGGAAGAGCGGCAACGGGCGCTGGTGCTGCAACGATCGTTACAGGAAACTCAGCGCCAATTTCAAGCTGGAGAAAGAAGCGCAGCGAGGCTGATTTCCGCCGCGAAAGAAGTGTTTTTGAGCGAGCCGCAAGTTCGTTTGGATTATTTCGAGGTTGTCGATCCGGAGATGCTCGATCCCGTGGAGCACATCTCAGGAAGAACTCTGGTGGCGGTCGCCGCCTTCGTCGGGACTACGCGGCTGATCGACAATGTTGTGCTGGAGCCTTGAGCCGACGTGTGCGAATGATTTCGGCAGTCCATTTTCAGGTACTCCGGGAGACAAACGGATTTCCGGCGATCAGGTAACGCAAGGGGCGCTCGGCGGACTTCGCGATGCCGATGCGCGGGGTGACGACTACGCGGTGGACACGATAGCCGTCATCGACGATGCGGAGATCGGAGCGCGCGCTGGTCAGGATCTTTCCGTTGTCGCGCTGGCGTGTGATTCCCAGGGCTTCAGACAGGCGGCCGGGGCCGGAGGAGATTTTCTTGCGCGTCGCAAGTCCCTTGATTTTGGACCCTATTTCTATCTCGATGCCTCTCGCCTTCGCCATCAGCTCGAGGCCTGCCACTGGCTCCAGAGCGCGGAACAGGACGCCTCCGGGCACGCCGTCGGGAAGGCAGGAGACATTCAGGCAGTAGTGATTGCCGTAGATGAAGTAGACATAGGCGCGGCCGGGAGGGCCGAAGAGAACAGCGTTGCGCGGCGTCTTCCCTGCCGCGGAGTGTGCAGCCGCATCGTCCTGCCCTAGATACGCTTCGGTTTCGACAATGCGGCCGGCGAGGATTCCTGCAGGCGTCTTGCGGACGAGCAGTTTGCCCAGCAGCGCCCGCGCCACGCGGCGCGGATCGCGATTGTAGAAGGCGGGCGTTAGCGGCGTCGAGGACTTGAACATTCGAGATGACCCGATTGCAGAAGTCAGAGGTCAGATTGCAGAAGTTACGGCAACGACGCGCGAGGAAACGTAAGATTGCCGAGGAATAAGGCCTGCGGTGCCAATTGCATGGGCCACACCCGCGGGTTTCACTTCTGCAATCTGACTTCTGACCTCTGCAATCCCCTCACGCCGCGCTCTTCAAGTATGCCAAGACTTCTTCCGCGTGGCCCTCGGCTTTCACGTTGTTGAAGATGTGTTTGATCTTGCCGTCGGGGCCGATCACGAAGGTGGTGCGGGCGATGCCTTGCACTTTTTTGCCGTACATGTTTTTCTCTTTGACTACACCGAACAGGTTTGCGATCTTCTTGTCGGCATCGGCGAGCAGCGGGAATGGCAGAGTAAATTTCTCCTGGAATTTCTTCTGCGAGGCGGCTGTGTCTTTCGAAATTCCCAGCAGCACTACGCCCGTCCTCTTGATGGCAGCGTAGCTATCGCGAAAGCCGCAGGCTTCCTTGGTGCAACCTGGGGTGTCGGCTTTGGGATAGAAATAGAGGACCACGGTCTTGCCGCGAAAGTCTTTTGAGGCAACCTCTTTACCGTTTTCGTCCGTCGTACTGAAGTCTGGGGATTTATCATTCACTTCCATGGAATTTTCTCCTCGCGGGTCGTTGCTACTTCGCAAGTTATATCGTAACGGACTATTGGCCGTCACCTTGGCCGCGTCCGTCTGGGTAGGGAGTTCGTGGCTGGTGGCGCAGGCTCCGACGACGCAGTTCGGGCGCAAGGCGGATGCGGTCAAGGGGCCGCGCGCGTTGGGGTTGATCCAGATTTCGCCGAAGGGCAAGGGGCGCCTGATTCCGATTGCCATCATGATGGATGGAAAATTCTATGACGCAGGCTCATACAAAGCCGCGCCGGTTCCGATGGCGCTCGACTTTGGAATCGTCTATGAAGGGTTCCGCGCCGGCGTGTCGCAGGGCGTGTTCACGATCACGCAACCGGGACAACTGAACCATGCCTGGATCGCCGAGGGCACGTGGTTTCCTGCGGGAACGAAGATCCCGGAGAAAAAGAAGAAGTACTCAGAGCCCAAGATTGCCGACGATGACAAGGATGCGCCTCCGGTGCTGCACCGCCGCGCTGAAAAGACGGACTCGGACAGCGGGCCGAAGAGCGACTCCGCCAGCAAGGACAAAGACGCGGATGCGAACAAGGATGCGAGCCGCGACCAGCAGAAGCCAGCTAGTCCTCCAGCGGCTTCGACTACCCCGCCACCAGCTAGCGCGCCGAGTTCGCCGGACAGCGCCAAGGCTTCGACTGCGGCGGATGCGGCAAAAGCGCCTGCGCCACCGGAGACCGCGAAAGCATCAGAGGCGGACGAACCGCTTGCCGATCCGAATCGGCCCCGGCTGCGCCGCGGGAAACCGGACGCCAAGGCACACAGCGAAGCGTACGCAACCTTCGATTCCTGGCCGGACGTAACGGCAAACGCAACTCCAGTTACAGGCGTGGCCACGCCCGATGCGAAGGGAGCGAAGGATGCGGCGGCGGCGGCGCAGATCGTCGTCATCCCTGCCATTTCCGATGCTGGCGGCCCCGATCCGCGGCCTTACATCTATGAAATGAAGCCTGCGGAAGAGGCAGGGTATCGCAGCAAGATGCTCGATCTGGCGGCAACGCAAGTTCGCGCACAGGGCAATTCGGCGACGAAAAATGCCGCAGCCACGTCCAAGAAATCCGGCGTCAAAGGGGCGGGCAAGCCTCCGAAGCCGGCTTTCGACGACGTAAGCCTTCGCGTCTTCGATCTTTCCAATTCGAACGAGCCGGTGCTGGTGCTGTCGGCGAAGACGCATCCGCCGGTGGTGCGCGCCACGGGAAGCGCCGAAGAGCCGAAGGAGATCACGCTGATCGCGCGCACCAACCTGGAAGGCGAATTACGAAAGCTGTTTTTCTCGGAGACAGACTCCGCGCACCTCGATGTCGCTCCGCGCATGGAACTGATCGATGCGGTCGATGCCGACGGCGATGGGCGGGGGGAATTGCTGTTCCGGCGCACCTTCGACAGCGGCACCGTGTATGCGATCTACCGCGTCACTGCCGACGGTCTGTGGCCGCTGTTTGAGCCGACGCCGTAAGGAATCAGGTGTTAGGTGTCAGGTGTTAGGTCTCAGGTTGCGCGTTATCTGGTTTTCCTGAGACCTGACGCCTGAGACCTGACACCTGAGACCTTTCCGCTTTGCAATTTCGGCCAGAAAACTGCTAGGTCGAAAGACGCCAGGAATTTCCACTTGCCAGACGGTACCAATCTGGTTACTATGCACGCATCTTAAATTTGACTTTGGCATTCATTTTTGGAAGTGAGTCAGTCGCGTATCTATGAATATCGGCGAGACCATCCGCAGTTTCCGTCTACAGCGAAGCATGTCACAGGGCGACATCGAAAAGCGCACGGGACTGCTGCGCTGCTACCTGTCACGGGTTGAGAACGGCCACACCATTCCTTCGTTGGACACGCTGGCCAAGATCGCCGGGGCGATGGATTTGGCGCTGTCGCAGTTCTTTTCCGAAGGCCACAGCAACGGCCATCAAAAGGGATTGCCGCAGCTCTCCGACGACGAAGTCCGCTTCCTCAGCCAGATGCGCCGCTATTCGGCGAATCTGAACGACAGCGACCGGAAGCTGGTGCTGGCGATGGTGAAGAAGATGGCGGCGAACGCGAAATAGCGGTCAGCTCTCAGCTCTCAGTAAAACCCTTCAACGCAGAGGACGCGGAGAGTCCTTGGCAAGCCCGATTTCTCGGCAATCTCAGCATTTTCTGCGTTAAGGCTCTTGACTTTACTGATAGCTGAAGACTGACAGCTGAGAGCTGCTTTTGGGTACTTTCGTACCATGCCCGTCGTGTCCGCCGGTACCTCGCCATCCCTTACCTGCAACGCTAAGCTAAGGGCTGGGGAATCCTCGTGACCACTGACGAAGAACTAAATCTGCTCGATCAGCAACTGCGGAGGCTGAAGATCGAGTACGAGATTTTCTTCAACAATCCGACCAAACGGCCGCCTACCGACATCGAGTGGAAGGTGTTGTCTCTGATTCGCAAGTTCAGCGATGGTGCGCGGATCAATTTTTCACAGCGTTTTCGCTACAACGAAATGGCGCAGCGCTACGCGATTCAGAGCGACCTTTGGCGCAAGAAAACTCGGATTCGCGAGGAGGGCTACCGCAAGCCCTACGACGCCATGCTCTCGGTGCAGGGCGTGCGTGTGCCGGAACAGCGCGGAGCCGAACATCGTCCGGTGTATGGCCTCGCGCGCAGCAATCAGCCGGCAGTCGCGGAGGCGCCGGAGGGCAACCAGCCTTTCTCGGTGCAGTGTACGGGCACGCTGGCGGAGCGGGCGCAAGTCGAATCTCTCTTCAAGGCGCTGAGCGAAGCCAAGCGGAAGTCGGGAGAGCAGGTTACCGGCACTCTCGATTCTTTTACGTCGTTCGTCAGGAAAAAAACCGTCGAGATTCGCAAAGAGCACGGCTGCGATTCGGTGGTGTACTCGGTCGAACTTCAGGATGGGCACGTGAAGCTGAAGGCGAAGGCGAAGAGCTAGAGGCAACTGTCAGCTCTCAGATCTCAGTACCCGGGCATTTCGCAAGCTCCCGGAACGAAGCTGTCGCACTTCGGTTACGCAGAACTGGCCGCCAGGGTCACGAAGACTGAGAAGCGGGAACTGAGAACTTTTCCCCGCGCCTGCTAAAATTTCCCTTCACTGATTCTCATCCGCAGCAGAGGCCCTCATGTCTAAAATTCAGCGTGCCATTCTTAGCGTCACCGACAAATCCGGACTGGTAGATTTCGCCCACAAACTCGCCGCCTTCGGCGTCGAACTGGTTTCTACCGGAGGCACGGCCAAATTGCTGCGCGATTCCGGCATCGCGGTGAAAGATATTTCCGAACTGACCGGGTTCCCGGAGATGCTCGACGGGCGCGTCAAAACGCTGCATCCGAAGGTGCACGGAGGCATTCTCCATCGCCGCGAAGATAGCGGCCATCGCGCGGCGGTTGCCGAGCACGGGATTCCGGCCATCGACATGGTTGTGGTCAACTTGTACGCCTTTGAGAAGACCGCGGCCAAACCGGGCGTTCACTTTGAAGAACTGATCGAGAACATCGATATTGGCGGGCCGTCGATGATCCGTTCGGCGGCGAAGAATTTTCAGGATGTCGCGGTCGTGACTTCGCCCGCCGATTACGGCGCGATTGCCGAGGAGATGGCGCGCTCGGGCAACAGTCTTTCCAGGGAAACGAAGTGGCGGCTGGCGCAGAAGGCGTTTGCCACGACTGCGGCTTACGATTCGGCCATCGCGTCGACGCTCGAGCGGGTGGGCGGCGACTTCGCGCTGCACACAGCGGAGGGCTTTCCGCAAATTCTGCGGCTGTCGTTTCAGAAGAAGATGGACCTGCGCTATGGCGAAAATCCGCATCAGAAGGCGGCCATGTACGCCGACGCTTCGGGCGCGGGCGTGGCGAACGCGCATCAGGTGCA
>Ga0302269_1000429_pt1 | contig 25172 bp, 20 predicted proteins | sample III_Bog_E2_2_FD_194560 | JGI IMG/M metagenome (GOLD analysis project Ga0302269, IMG submission 194560) | Peat permafrost microbial communities from Stordalen Mire near Abisko, Sweden - III_Bog_E2_2 | ecosystem: Environmental > Terrestrial > Soil > Wetlands > Peat | place: Sweden: Abisko...
TTGAGAAATGGACAATTGATCAACCGAAAGAGAGCGGAAGAGTTTGGATTGAGTCTTTAATGAGAAAGTTTTCCTCTACCTTTTTAGTCGCACTCCCACATCTAAATTTGAACCGTTTGCATTAGGACAAGAAGTGGGAGGGCGACTGCCAGTTTACCGTTTAGTCGCACTCCCACATCTAAATTTGGATCGTTTGCGTTAGGATAAGAAGTGTGAGGGCGACTGCCAGTAGCAGGATGCGACTGCTTTGATGTCGCTCACCCACTTGGTGTTGATTGCAGAAACATTGTGTTTACGAAGTGGGAGTGCGACTAATTGGGAAGAAGATTTTCCTCTACCGTTTAGTCGCACTCCCACATCTAAATTTGAACCGTTTGCGTTAGGACAATAAGTGGGAGGGCGACTGCCAGTAGCAGGATGCGACTGCCTGGATGTCGCCCTCCCACTTGGTGTTGATTGCAGAAACAATTTGCTTACGGAGTGGGAGTGCGACTAATTGGGAAGAAGATTTTCCTCTACCTTTTAGTCGCACTCCCACATCTAAACTTGAACCGTTTGCGTTAGGACAATAAGTGGGAGGGCGACTGTCAGTAGCGGAGAGTGTCTGTTTGTAACATAACTTTATCATATCCCTCCCTGAATTAAGAAAACTTCTTAATTAGTTCCCTCCCCGGAGTTAAAATGTGAAGAAACTCAAATTAATTGTTATATTTGTATGCTAAAAATTTCTCGCCACGAAAGCAATATTCGAAATTAACGATATAGGTGGATTTATTCCACCTTTTTTTATGGGGTTTAGCGAAATCGAAAAAAGAAAGCAAATCCTGTCAAATCCTACCCGGTAATAGCAGCGCAATCCTTACAAACGATATTTAGTATCCTTACACGAATTTTACATACTCAAAACAGGCTTTATATGAATCTGAAAACATTTTACTCCATCTCTCTTTTTCTACTCTTTACTCTGTATTCTTCGGCTGCAATTCCGGATGGTTATTACTCCACCATTGATGGAAAGATTACGGCAGATCTTAAAACAGAGTTACATAATATCATTTGCCGGGATACCACCCATTACCTGGGCTACGGTGCCGGGGCGGGCAATACGTGGCAGGGCTTTTATTCTACAGACAGGGATCTTTCAGATAATGAGGTGATTGATATGTATTCGGATTCGGCCCGTTTTTTTGTTACCAATTATATAGCCCTTGGATATAAAGGATTTGGATCGACCATACAAATTGAACATTCCGTTCCAAAAAGCTGGTGGGGATGCGATATTGACCATCCTGACTGTGCAGCCAGGGATTTAAACCATATGTATCCTTCCGATGGAAAATATAACGACTATAAAAGTGATAACCCGCTGGGAATGGTTACCGGAACACTTGCACATACCAACGGCGTTTCAAAAATCGGAATTGGTGTTTATCCTGGATATACCGGGACAGTATTCGAACCTGCCGATGAATACAAAGGGGACTTTGCCCGTTCGTACTTCTATATTGCCACAGCCTATCAGCATTATGTAAATAAATGGGTACTTTCAGCTCCCGGAATAATGATGGAAGCGGATACTTATCCTACCTTAAAACCGTGGGCAATTGCCTTGCTACTGCAATGGAACCGCCAGGACCCGGTAAGTGATAAAGAACGTTCGAGGGTTGAAAACGTTTTTGCCATCCAGAAAAACCGCAATCCGTTTATTGATCATCCCGAATTAATAGAATATATCTGGGGAAACATGAAAGACAGCGTCTATCATTTGAATGCTACCGGAACAACCGGCATAATTAGTCCGGCTTCACGAAAGTTCACGATAAGCCCCAATCCGGCAAAGGACCATATTCAGTTGAATTTTGATAAAAACCAGGGCATCATTCAATATAGCATTTATTCCATGACAGGGTCGGTTGTTAAATCGGGAACTACGGGAACTAACGACATTCGCGTATCCGATTTAAAAGCCGGCGTCTATATGTGTGAGGTAGAAACACCCACGGGTAAGCTGGTAAGCAAGTTGATTATTTTTTAGGTTGAACAAAATACGTTGTTTTAAGTTATAAGTGAAATCATTTACCAATTAAGAGGTAAGTTTATAGTTTATAGTTGGTAGAATCCAATTTAAAATGATGAAACAAATATAAAGAACAGTATATTAGTATTAATCAAATATGTAAATAAATTTCAAGACATTACATTCGGTTGATGGAGATTTTTCACAAAATGATTTGATTTGTTTCAGTAGGTCCTGCTTTAAATTGTAAATTGTAAATGAATACATTGTAAATTTACGTAGCTTTGCGGTGCAATTTATTTAAATCTGAAAATATGGAAACAGCAACAAAAAACCTTGAAAACGATCACGAATATATCCTTCGGTTGATGAGTGTTATGGAGAAAATGGTGCTTGAAATATCAACCAGTCTCAAGCATATAGAATTGGTAGTGAGTCTGATCAGAAATTATGCCGATGGTTTTCATCATGGAAAAGAAGAACATCTGTTTTTTCCATTCCTTGTAAAAAAAGGATTTTCGAATGATCACGGTCCTGTGTCAGTTATGATCCATGAGCATGCTGAAGGGCGAAAGTTCGTAGAAAATATGGAAGCTGAAATTGCCAATATAAAAAACGGCGACGAATCGTCCTTTACCATCCTGTATGAAAATATGCAGGGGTATATCGACCTGTTGCGGACTCATATCGGCAAAGAAAATAAGGTTCTTTTTCCCCTGGCTGACAAAGTACTCACCCCGGATGATCAGGAGGAGCTTTTAAAGGAGTTTGCAGCCCTTGAGACCACTATATTGGGGAAACAACAGCTAACGCGTTTTATGATCGAGATTGTTGGACTGGAAGCGATTTATAAGGGATGATTTATAAGATTATCTATAAGGCTGTATATTAATTATTCGTGAGGGATTCACTTGTAGTGAAGCCCTCACGAATTTATATAGAGGTAAGAGGTAGTAGGTAGTAGGAAGAAAAAATAGAAGTTGTGTCGGTAGTAAAAGTGTAAACAAATTTCAGGATAGTGCAAGGTAAGAGGTAGGAGTAGGAGAAATAGGTAAGAGATTAATGCTTTACAAATTAGTATATCAGATTAATTTACGCGCATTATATATAATACAAAATAAAATTAGTGAGAATATGAAAACAAGAATTGGCTGGATAGGCCTTGGAACAATGGGAATACCCATGTCAAAACGGCTTTTGGATGCCGGTTATCCACTGACTGTTTATAACAGGACCAAAGGGAAAGAAAATGCTTATACAGAACATTCTGTTTCGGTCGCCACTTCACCTGCAGAGTTGATTGAACAAACTGAAGTAGTAGTAATCATGGTTTCGGATGATCAGGCCATCACAGAGATATTTACTGGTGCAAACGGACTTTTAAGCACTACAGTGAAGGAAAAGATCATCATTAACATGAGCACAGTATCTCCGGAAATAAGTAAAGAGATGGCTGAATTGTGCCTTAAACAGGGAAACCATTATCTGGATGCACCCGTTTCGGGAAGCTTAAAACAGGCAGAAACAGGAACCCTGGTGGTGATGGTTGGTGGTGATGAAGATGTCTATCAGAAAGTAAAACCTGTTCTGGACCATTTAAGCAAGCTGACCATCCGTGTTGGAAATACCGGTGCAGGAAACAATGCCAAACTTGCGGTAAATACAATGCTGGCTATTATGAGTCAGGGCCTGGCAGAAGTGGTTTTGTTTGCAAAAAAGAATGGCATTGATACAGGTGATTTATTGAATATCATCAGCCAAAGTGCCATGGGGAATGTGTATATGAAAATTAAAGGGGAGGCCATTTTTCAAAACAACTATGAGGCGGCTTTTGCATTAAAACATATAGCCAAGGATTTACGACTGGCTAAACAAAGCGGGTTGAAGTCACCACTGGGAGATACTGTCCTGAAAACCTTTCAGGATGCCGAAGGGGAATACGGCGATGAGGATATTATTGCTGTGATTAAGAAACTGGAAAAGGATAAAGTTTATAGTTTATAGTAAGTAGTCGGTAGTAAGGAGTAAAAGGGAATACAAATTTTAAGATCGGTACGGGGTATAGATTTTGCAGAAGTGAACCTTACTACTGGTTTGCAAAAGTGAAACCCTCACTAAAATGCGTGTAAGCAGTACAAAATCTTTGATAGAAGGATATCATGAAGATTGCAGTTAGTGAGGGCTTCACTTAAAGTCCTTCATCGCTGATCCTGAAAGTGAAACCCTCACAAGCAACAGTGTGATTATCCCGGGGTTATTAATAGTGAGGGCTTCACTCAGGAGGGTTGCAGAAGTGAAACCCTCACTAAAAGCCGTGTAGACAGCACAAAGTCTTCAATAAAAGGACATCCTGAGGATTGCAGGTAGTGAGGGCTTCACTTAAAATCTTTCATCGCTGATTCTGAAAGTGAAACCCTCACTCCAGACAATTGATTATCCCGGGGTTATTAATAGTGAGGGCTTCACAAGCGGGTTGCAAAAGTGAAACCCTCACTAAAATGCGTGTAAAGAGCACAAAGTCTTCAATAAAAGGACATCCTGAGGATTGCAGGTAGTGAGGGCTTCACTTAAAGTCCTTCATCGCTGATTCTGAAAGTGAAACCCTCACAAATAACGGTTTGATTATCCCGGGGTTATTTATAGTGAGGGCTTCACAAGCGGGTTGCAAAAGTGAAACCCTCACAAGCTACAGTTTGATTATCCCGGGGTTATTTATAGTGAGGGCTTCACAAATGGGTTGCAGAAGTGAAACCCTCACTAAAAGCCGTGTAAAAAGCACAAAGTCTTCAATAAAAGGACATCCTGAGGATTGCAGTTAGTGAGGGCTTCACTTAAAATCCTTCATCGCTGATCCTGAAAGTGAAACCCTCACAAGTAACAGTATGATTATCCCGGGGTTATTTATAGTGAGGGCTTCACAATTGGTTTGCAAAAGTGAAACCCTCACTAAAATCTGTGTAAAAAGCACTAAGTCTTCAATAAAAGGACATCATGAGGATTTCAGGTAGTGAGGGCTTCACTTAAAATCTTTCATCGCTGATACTGAAAGTGAAACCCTCGCAAATAATGGTTTGATTATCCCGGGGTTATTTATAGTGAGGGCTTCACTCAGGAGGGTTACAGAAGTGAAACCCTCACTAAAATGCGTGTAAACAGCACAAAGTCTTTCAATAAGAGGAATCATGAGGATTGCAGGTAGTGAGGACTTCATTTAAAGTTCTTCATTGTTGATCCTGAAAGTGAAACCCTCACTCCAAACAGTATGATTATCCCGGGGTTATTTATAGTGAGGGCTTCACAATTGGTTTGCATAAGTGAAACCCTCACTAAAATGCGTGTAGACAGCACAAAGTCTTCAATAAAAGGAATCATGAGGATTGCAGGTAGTGAGGGCTTCATTTAAAGTCCTTCATTGTTGATCCTGAAAGTGAAACCCTCACTCCAAACAGTGTGATTATCCCGGGGTTATTTATAGTGAGGGCTTCACAAGTGGTTTGCAAAAGTGAAACCCTCACTAAACGGCGTGTAGACAGCACAAAGTCTTCAATAAAAGGACATCATGAGGATTGCAGGTAGTGAGGGTTTCACTTAAAATCCTTCATCGCTGATTCTGAAAGTGAAACCCTCACAAGTAACAGTGTGATTATCCCGGGGTTATTTATAGTGAGGGCTTCACTCATGTTAATATTAAAAAGTTAAGTGCTACGTTTGGAAGTTAATTATTTATTATATTTTTGTATGCTATTTTGATGATAAGTGTTTCACAGTTAATACCTCAATAACATAAACTTTAAATCCGACATACTATGACTTTTGAAACAGGTGATTTATACCATATCTACAATCAGGGGAACGACAGGGTCCGCATTTTCTTTTTGCGTGAGAATTATCTTTTCTTTTTAAATAAAATAAAACAGCATGTTTTACCCCATGCCGATATAATTGCATGGTGCCTGATGCCGAATCATTTTCATTTAATGGTATATTTGCATTCCTTGAACATTGAAATATCCAAATCAGAAGATGGCATTCATAGTGGTATAAGAGAATCCCTTACCCGAGATCCGAGAGGTGAACCACTCACTCTCAATAGTATGAGTAATTCCGGGTTATTTCAAAGTGATGACTTCACTACTGATGACATTAACAACACAAAAGAACGGGACTTTAATAACTCTATCGGTTTGCTTCTTCGTTCATACACCCGTGCTATTCAGAAACAGGAAAAAATGACAGGTTCACTCTTCCGAAAATCTACACATGCTGAATGTCTGACGAAGACTAACCTGCATACACCTTCTTTTTTCAATACTTCCAGTGGAACCCTTATTAACCAACACTTTCCAGAAGATGAATATCCACAGGTTTGTTTTAATTATATCCATAATAATCCTGTAAAGTCAGGCCTGGTTAAACATGCTGAGGATTGGGAATTCTCTTCTTATCCTGATTATTGTGGATTGAGAAATGGCAAACTGATCAATAGAAAAAAAGCTGAAGAGTTTGGGCTATTTATTTAGATGAAATATTTCAAATTGATTGCAAAAGTGAAACCCTCACTCCATATAGTGTGATTATCCCGGGTTTATTTATAGTGAGGGCTTCACAAGTGGTTTGCAAAAGTGAAACTCTCATTAAAATGCGTGTAGACAGCACAAAGTCTTTCAATAAGAGGAATCATGAGGATTGCAGTTAGTGAGGGCTTCACTTAAAGTACTTCATCGCTGATTCTGAAAGTGAAACCCTCACTCCAGACAATTGATTATCCCGGGGTTATTTATAGTGAGGGCTTCACAAATGGGTTGCAGAAGTGAAACCCTCACAAATAACGGTTTGATTATCCCGGGGTTATTTATAGTGAGGGCTTCACAAATGGGTTGCAGAAGTGAAACCCTCACTCCAAACAGTATGATTATCCCGGGGTTATTAATAGTAAGGGCTTTACTCAGGAGTGTTACAGAAGTGAAACCCTCACAAGTAACAGTGTGATTATCCCGGGTTTATTTATAGTGAAGGCTTCACAAATGGGTTGCAGAAGTGAAACCCTCACTAAAATGCGTGTAAACAGCACAAAGTCTTTCAATAAGAGGAATCATGAGGATTGCAGGTAGTGAGGGCTTCACTTAAAATCCTTCATCGCTGATTCTGAAAGTGAAACCCTCACAAATAACAGTATGATTATCCCGGGGTTATTTATAGTGAGGGCTTCACAAGTGGGTTGCAGAAGTGAAACCCTCACTAAAATTTGTGTAAAAAGCACTAAGTCTTCAATAAAAGGACATCATGAGGATTGCAGGTAGTGAGGGCTTCACTTAAAGTACTTCATCGCTGATTCTGAAAGTGAAACCCTCACAAGTAACAGTGTGATTATCCCGGGGTTATTTATAGTGAGGGCTTCACTCAGGAGGGTTGCAGAAGTGAAACCCTCACAAATAACAGTATGATTATCCCGGGGTTATTTATAGTGAGGGCTTCACAAGTGGTCGCACAATTGGAATAAAAAAACCGGCTTTGAAAATCTCAAAGCCGGTTATTCATTTATCAGAAGAAAAATGATCAATACATTTACTCTTAATTCATTTACTAGTTCCTATTTTACAGTTCTGAAATTTGTATACTCTTTTACTACTAACTACCGACTACTAACTACAAACTACCGACTACTTATTCATTCCTCATTCCTGTTTAATTTCTCCTTCTGCAATCAGGTATTCGGCAATCTGGACGGCATTCAGGGCAGCGCCTTTTCTGATCTGGTCGCTGACGCACCAAAAGGTAATGCCGTTGGGGTTTGAGATGTCTTTCCGGATACGTCCTACATGAACAGGATCTTTGCCCGAAAGGAACAAAGGCATAGGATAAATCTTTTCAGCAGGATTGTCCATTAGTTCCACTCCGGGAGCAACAGCAAATGCTGCACGGGCTTCTTCAACAGATATTGGCTTATCCGTTTCGGCCCATACACTTTCGGAATGGGCGCGAAGGGCAGGTACACGAACGCACATGGCACTTACTTCCACATCGGAATGCATGATTTTGCGGGTCTCGTTGTACATTTTCATTTCTTCTTTGGTATAGCCATTGTCGGTAAATACATCTACCTGCGGAATGACATTGTAGGCCAGTTGATAGGCAAATTTATTTACAGTTACTTTTTCACCGGCCTGTACCTGTTTGTATTGCAGTTCCAGTTCGTCCATGGCTGCGGCACCTGCACCACTGGCAGCCTGATAGGTGGCCACATGAACACGTTTGATATGTGAAATATTTTCCAGTGCCTTCAGGGCAACGACCATTTGAATGGTGGTGCAGTTTGGATTGGCAATGATACCCCGTGGACGAATTTTGGCGTCAAAGGCATTTACCTCTGGTACCACTAACGGAATATCGCTTTCCATACGGAATGCCGACGAGTTATCAATCATGACAGCTCCGAACCGGGTAATGTCTCCGGCAAATTCTTTTGATATACCTGCTCCTGCAGAGGTAAATACGATATCGAACGGTTTAAAATCATCGCCATGTTTAAGCTCTTTAACGGTGAGTTTTTCACCTTTGAAGTCATACACATTACCCGCACTGCGTGATGAACCAAACAGGCTCAATCCGGTCAACGGGAAATTGCGCTCAGCGAGCACACGTAAAAATTCTTGTCCTACGGCACCACTGGCACCTACAATTGCTACTCTCATCGTGTTGAAATTTAGCCCCCTTACTCCTAAAAAGGGAAAAGGAGATGATCAATCCTAAAATGGTTGACCTGTTTATTTTTTTTATATCTTTGTCATCCGGTAACAGTTTCCCTTACAGGGGCTGTCCGACTTTTAAACAGTTCGCAAAAGTAATTCATTTCAGTAGAATTATGACACATTATGAAGAATTTAAGCCTCTTTTTTGTGTTTTTTGTGCCGTTTATATGTTTTGGTCAGGTCAATGAGACCTTTTCTGACGGGGATTTTACAGATAACCCCGTATGGACCGGCACTACTTCCAATTTCGTTGTGAATGCTGCTTTTCAGTTACAATCTCAGGCAAAAGCTGCTTCAACCTCTTTTTTGTTTACACCTTCCGAAGCTTTTGAGAATGCTTCGTGGGAATGTTCGGTGAAAATAACCTATAACCCTTCGGCTTATAACTATGCATGTATTTATCTGGCATCCGACAAAAATGATGTCACTTCGGGGTGTAACGGATATTATGTAGAGATCGGTGGATCAAATGATGAAATATCACTGTATGTGCAGGAAGGGACTAAGAAAACCAATATCATTAAAGGGAAAGCCAAACGTACAGACAGCAATCCTGTTGACCTGAGAATAAAAGTAACACGCGATGCCCAGGGAAACTTTGTGCTGTACGACAAGCTGTCAACAGATAGTGATTTTATTCAGGAAGGAACTGTTCAAAATAATATTGTAAAGAGCAGCACATATTTCGGACTGCTTTTTACGAACACTGCAACAACCGGAACCGACTATTACTTTGACGATATCCTTGTTACAGGGACAAAAGCTGTTGATACGGATCCGCCTGAATGGACAACATTCACACTGGATCAACCCAATATACTGGAATTGGGATTTTCGGAGGCAATGGATTTCACTCATGCTTCATACAGTGTTGACCAGGGGGTGGGCAGTCCCGCTTCATTGGAAGTCGCAGCAGATAAGATGTCGGTGGCTTTGAGTTTTGATACTGATTTTGAACGGGGAAAACTGTATACCCTTCAAACTTCAGGGTTGACTGATATAGCAGGTAATCCCTTAATCCTGACAGCAAGGACCACCGGTATAACTGAAGTGCCCGGAATAAATGACCTGGTGATAAACGAAGTTATGTTTGACCCTCCTGATAGTTCGGTTGAATATCTTGAAATCTGTAACCGTTCGGACAAACTGCTGGATGTCTCGGGACTTATCTTTACAACCAGAAAAGCTGATAGCACATTAAATACCGGAAATGCTATCCCTTCTCAGACGTTTATGCTTCCCGGCGGTTACCTTGCACTTACTTCGGATGCAGAAAAGGTCCGGAATTATCATGAATGTCCTGAAGGGAGTAACATTCTGACAACCGGCTGGACAAACCTTAATAACGAAAGTGGTACACTTGTACTGACCAATCCGGCAAAAGATACAGTTTACGATGAGCTGACATACAATACAAAGTGGCATCATCCGCTTGTAAAAAACCCGAAAGGGGTTGCACTGGAACGGATTAATCCTGATCTTCCGACACAGAATCAGAATTCATGGCATTCGGCGGCATCGGAAGTACACTACGGGACTCCCGGCTATAAAAATTCACAGTATCGTGACCTGGAAACGAAAGTTGTAACTGATAAATTCGTCTGGACAGAGCCTGAAAGTTTTTCACCTGACAATGATGGTGTTGATGATGTTTGTTTTATCCATTACAAAACAGATGCCAACGGGTATGTGGCAAATGTCCTGATTCTGAATGCTGTCGGGGTTAAGGTTTTACAGTTAGCTTCCAATATATTATTGTCAACTGAAGGTTTTCTGACGTGGGATGGCAAAACCGATAAAGGAAAGAATGCAAATGTTGGAATTTATGTGCTTTATTTTGAGATGTTTAATCCAAAAACCGGAAGCAGAAAACAATTGAAATTGCCAATTGTTGTATCATCTCGATAATTTTGAAAAATTAACATGCTATTATCCAACAAATCAGCTATCTTTGCAGCGTTTTTTGAAGTAAAATGAAATATTAATTCACAAAGGAATAAGAATGGATAAAATAAGTTATGCATTGGGCTTAAGTTTGGGAAACAATTTGTTAGGTAGCGGAGTGAATGCTTTGGACTATACTCAACTGGCTCAGGGAATTCAGGATGTAATGGAACAAAAGAAGCCAAAAATGAGTTATGAACAAGCTCAAACGGTTATCAACGATTTTTTTCAGTCACTTCAGGCTGCGGGTGGAGATAAAGCCCAAAGCGAAGGAAAAGCATTTTTAGAAGAAAACAGCAAACGTAAGGAAATAGTAACATTGCCCAGCGGATTGCAGTATGAAATTATAACGGAAGGTGATGGTGCAACTCCAAAAGCAACCGATACCGTAAAAGTACATTATCACGGAACATTAATCGATGGTAAAGTATTTGACAGTTCAGTAAATCGTGGCGAACCCGCCACTTTTGGTGTAACCCAGGTAATAAGTGGCTGGGTGGAAGCCTTACAATTAATGCCGGTAGGATCAAAATGGAAACTTTATATTCCTTCGGAATTAGCCTACGGATCACAGGGTGCCGGTCAGGCCATAGCACCTCATTCGGCATTGATTTTTGAAGTTGAATTATTGGAAGTCATCTGATCCATACTCTACTATCCCATTAAAAAATAATTAAATCATAATCTACTATATCAAACAATTAGAAATAAAAATGAAAAAAACAGTATTAATTCTTGCAGCAATAAGTTTAGTATTTGCGACGACAGAAGCAAAAAGGAAGAAACCCGAAACGAAAGTTCAGGTACCTGTAAATGTGTTAGTAAATGATGTTGACACCATGAGTTATGCCCTTGGTTTAAATGTTGGATCAGATTTTGCAAAAAACCTGAAAGCAATTCCGGGAGGGAAATCAAACATCGAATTACTGATACAAGGGTTTAGCACAGCAATGAGGGGTGATTCATCATTATTGAAACCTGAAGTGGCAATGGAATTCTTTAAAAATTATATTTCTAAAGCTCAGATAAAAGATGCTAATGTAAAAAAGGAAGCCGGCGAAAAGTTTTTAGCTGAAAACAAAACAAAAGACAGTGTAATAACCACTGCAAGCGGATTACAATACAAGGTAATCGTTGCTAAAGAAGGTCCAAAACCTCTTGCAACAGACTCTGTAAAAGTAGATTATCAGGGATTCCTGATTGATGGAACAAAATTCGACAGCTCGGTTGACCGTGGTAAACCTATTACATTCCCATTAAATCAGGTTATTCCGGGTTGGACAGAAGGAGTTCAATTAATGTCGGTTGGTTCTAAATATAAATTTTTTGTACCTTATACATTAGGGTATGGTGAAAAAGGAGCAGGAAACGGTGCAATTCCCGGTTATTCTACTTTAGTATTTGAAGTAGAATTACTTGATATCAGACCACCAAAAGAGATTGCAACTACACCTGAATCAAATTCAGTGGTTGCACCTAAAGTCAAAAGGACAACTACAAAACGTGCAAAATAAACGGGTTAAAACTATCCGGTCAACTGTAAAATAGTAAAAAATAAAAAATTCATAAATTAGAAATCAAATGAAAAAACAAAGTTTTTTATCGTTGGTAGCCCTGGTTGCCATTTTCATGCTTACTTCGTGTAATAAATACGAAGCTAAAACATCAACACTGAAAACACAAAATGACAGTTTGAACTATGCGCTTGGTTTAGCAAATGGTGATGGAATTAAAAATTATTACATGAAAACCGATTCATCCAGCAAGCCAATCATTGCATTAATGAAAGCATTGGATAAAGCTTTCAAACCGGGAGCAAACAAAGGTGAAATGTACAAATTAGGGGTTGAAATAGGAACTTCATTCAAACAACAAAAAGCTAAAGGGTTGATGGGTGACTCGACACTTGTATTTAATGATGCTTTGGTTAAACAAGGTCTGGTGAATGCATTGAATGGTTTTAATAAAGGAATGACAGCTAAAGAAGCACAGGATTTTATTCAAAAAACCATGATGAAGATGCAGGCTGCCAAAATGAAAGGACAAATGCCTAATATGCCTCAACAAGGACAAGGACCACAAGGACAACAGGCACCTCAGGGTCAGCAAGCACCACAACAAGCACCACAACAGGCACCACAACAGGCTCCACAACCGGTTAAATAATAGTTCAACAAATTTATAAAAAACAGAAAAATGAAAAAACTGAATATATTCATGGCAGTGGCCCTGGTAGCCGCATTTGCATTTTCTTCATGCAATAGCAATAAAGCAAAAATGCCTACATTAAAGACTCAACTTGATAGTTTAAATTATGCATTTGGTCTTGCAAACGGTGATGGTATCAAAAACTATTACATTAAAGGTGATTCAGCCCAAAAATCAATCAAAGCTTTGTTAGATGGTATGAACGAAGGCATGAAAGGTAAAATTGAAAAAGGAAGTACTGAATTAGCTGATTTAGGTACCAAAATCGGTGCTTCATTGAAAGATCAGCAAAAATCAGGTTTAATGGGAGATTCTACATTGAAAGTCGATATTAAACTTATCAAACAAGGGTTGATTAATGGATTAAGAGGATCAAAAATTCAAATGACTCCAATACAGGCTCAACAATACCTTCAAAAAACCATGACTGCTTTGCAATCAACAAAGATGGAAAAACTGTATGGTCCTAATAAAATAGCCGGAGAAAAATTCTTAGCCGAAAATGCTAAAAAACCAGGTGTTAAAACAACTGCCAGCGGTTTACAATATGAAGTTATCAAACAAGGTAACGGTCCAATTCCTTCTGATACCAGCCATGTAAAAGTAAATTATAATGGAACATTGATTGATGGAACTGTTTTCGATAGCTCGGTTGCGCGCAAAACACCAATCGTATTTCAGGTTAACCAGGTTATCAAAGGATGGACAGAAGCATTAAAAATGATGCCTGTCGGATCAAAATATAAATTGTATATTCCTCAGGGATTGGCTTATGCAAGTGCTGACCGTGGTAAAATCAAACCATTCTCCACGTTGATTTTTGAAGTTGAATTAATTTCAATTGAAAAAGGAGCTGCTCCACAACAACCAATGCCAATGCCACAACAACAACCTGCACGTTGATAAATTATTAAACAGGTGATTGCAGTATTTTTCTATTAAAAGGCTGTCTCAAAACAATTTGAGACAGCCTTTTTGTTGGTTAATTGGTTCCGCGTTCTGTGTTCAGCGTACTGTGTTCCTGACTATTGATTCTATATTGGTTAAACCCGTAAACCTGACATCCTTCGTTCCGTTGGTTGAATGGTTGAGTAAATTCAGACATCTATGACTTTCGTAATCTATACTGCGATCACTTTCGAATTCAACGAATCATATTACGAACTTTAAATCTGATATTAAAATTTATAGGCTAACAAAACATTCACAAACTACGTATTAGAACCCCCATTTGGGGGCAGTGGGTCATAAATCCAGACACTTACAATATAGTTACACAGGAGAAAACCACGCTATATTGAAACTCCCGTTTACTAATATTTAGCAGGTTTTCGCGAACTAAATTATTTTGGTTATTAATAAGTTAGTTTCACTAATGTAACAGCCTGACGTGGTAGCTGTAATCTGATGACTGCTTCGTTATTTAAAATTTTTATATTCTTAACCTGGTGGATTGACTCTAATTTCCCTGATTTTTCCAGTAAAGCAATTTGATCTGATGTGGGATGTTGCGGTGAACCTGTTTTTTTCCATACTTCATAAGAATTACTGTGGTCACTGTCTATTCTGTAATCAGTATACACAGCATTACGGGCAGAAATTCCCCTGATTTTAAGTAAAACAGTGGATCCGTTATTCAGAATGTTGACATCGTGATAGTTCCAGATTAAAACAGTAACTGTTTTTTTATCTTTACATGCCAGTGCATTAATATCCGTTTTAGTCCCACGGACACCGGAGTCGCATATTAATTTATAATTGTATGACAGATCGCCGCTTACTTCCAACCGTTTTCCTGACATCATCCCCAGCATTCGAAATACATTGAGAACAGGCTTATCAACACCATTCGTAGCCAAATCGCGGAAACCGGCAAACCATGCCTGATTTTCGAACTCAAACGACCAGTTTACCGCGCCAATAAGGTTTATACCATACTGATCGGCAAGATCAAATTCCCTGGCAATGGATGCAGCCGTATAGCTTGAATATAACGTTCCGTTACGGTATGCATTTTCAGGGTTGGTTTCCATGCCGCAGGCTGCACATCCTTCGGGATCGGATTCACCAATTATTACCGGAATATTTTTAAGTTCCGGGAAAGATGCTATCACTGCAAAATTATCTTTCATATTTCGTAATTGCGATTGCATTCCCATACGTACTATTCCGTTTATGACTTCTGGAGATCCCTTTGCATGGAAAGCTACAAAATCAAGTGGTGATCCGATTTTACCGGTGACAATATTCGTATCTTTCAAACAATGTTGAATGAATGTACGTAAAAACCTCATACCACCACCTGTAGTATGAGGTCCTCCGATTCGGGCTGTTGGTAATGCGCGTTTAACGGCTATGGAAGCATAATCGTACATTTTACAATATTCTTTTATAGGATCCGGAGCTTTAAGATACGAACCATCCGGTTCATTCCAAAGCTCCCAGTACCAACTTTCCACTTCAGCTTTTCCATATCTGTCAACACAATGATGTACCCATTGATAAATTAACTCAGCCCATTTAGTGTAATTATTCGGAGGGTATGCCCATCCTGTTTCAATAAGGCTGTACTTTTTACCCGGAGACCAATTGTGTTGATAAGGGACCGGATTTGTTGAAAGAGCCTCAGGCATAAATCCAATCTGGGCTAATGGCTTCATGTGTCTTTCGATATATGTGTCAAAGATTTTGTCAATGATAGTCCAGTTATAAACCGGTTTTCCTTCGTTATCCTCCGTATACATATTGGTTGAACCCCATTTGAGTGCCGGAGTACCATTCCCGGAATTCATTAAGTTATGAGTCCGCATATAAACAGGAACGGGACTAAGTGCTTCTATTTCCGATAGAAGTTTCTTGCCATCTTTCATATACGTGTAATTAGGCTCATCGTTTCCAAACCATGCCCAGATTGGTTTCATGTCACCTTTATCTTTTGTAAGATCAACCTGAATGGTTACGGAATCTGATTGACTGAAAACAGCAAACGAAGTGCTGAGAAGGCAGTACAAAAAAAGGGACTTCAAAATTAAAAACTGATTCTTCATTAGATTGTGTTTTATTAGTTTGGTTTGCAAATTTAAAACTATTTAGCTTCCAGGAATCTAAAAACAGGAAACAATTTCAATAATGTATGAAATACTAAAAAGTTTCACTCTCTTAGCTACACTTTGCTGTTTTTGGGTTCGAAGTTAAACAGATCATTAAATCCTATGAAATATTTACAAACACAATTTCATTCCATCAAAAGTTTAGTTCCGGATTATACTGTTTTAGTTCTTGCTGACATTTTGTTTTTTATGATAAACATTGCATAATCTTTGAAACATACTTAAGAAGAACAATGAGGATTACACTAACACATGAATGCAGATTGTTATTTACTCGTATAGATGTCAAAAAGGAAGGTATAATGAGCATAAATCTATCATTTATACTAAATTATCTGTTATATATGGATATAATCTTTCAAATCTCATTTATTTTGTATAATTTTGCTGCCTATATGATAATTATAAATCAACTTACATGGAAAAGATAGATCAATTGGACAGAAAAATTCTGCAGATAATTACAAAGAATGCCCGAATGCCCTTTAAGGATGTGGCTGAAGAGTGTGGTGTGTCGCGTGCTGCCATTCATCAACGGGTACAACATTTGATTGACATTAATGTAATAACAGGATCAGGATATACAGTAAATCCTAAAATGTTAGGTTTCCAGATGTGTGTATACATCGGCATTACTCTTGAAAGAGGATCTATGTACAAAGAAGTTGTGCTTGAACTTGAAAAAATACCTGAAATTGTAGAATCACAATATACATTAGGAGCATATACTATCCTGATAAAGTTATATGCAAAAAACGATGAACACCTGATGGAATTGCTTAACTCACGTATTCAGGAAATAAAAGGTGTGGCAACAACAGAAACCCTCACCTCTTTAGACCAGCGGATCCGACGGTCTATTCCCATTGAATAGAAATATATCGCATCAAATTTACAGATAGTAGTTAGAGATGAAATATCTTTAACTACTATAATTTATATCTATCGTTTACATGATGAAACTTTTTTAAAAATTGAACATGTAAACCTTAACTCAAAAAAAATGGAAACAGTTGTCAGTGGCATTCGGCCAACCGGGAAACTTCATTTAGGAAACTATTTTGGAGCTTTACGAAATTTCATCAGCATGCAGGAAGAGCATAATTGCTATTTTTTCATTGCCGATTATCATTCTCTTACTACACATCCTACTCCACAGGATTTACATGGTAATGTTCGTCAGATACTGGTCGAATACTTAGCTGCAGGTCTTGATCCTGAAAAGTCGACACTTTATGTTCAAAGTGATGTCCCTGAGGTAAGTGAGTTGTATCTTTATCTGAATATGAATGCCTATATCGGAGAATTGGAGCGATGTACTTCTTTTAAAGATAAAATCCGGCAACAGCCAAATAATGTAAATGCCGGGCTGTTGACCTATCCAACACTTATGGCTGCAGATATTCTAATTCACAGGGCAACAAAAGTTCCTGTCGGAAAAGATCAGGAACAGCATCTGGAAATGACACGTACATTTGGAAACAGGTTTAACAGGTTGTATAATGTCGATTATTTTCCTGAACCACAGGCCTTTAATTTTGGCAAGGAGCTGGTGAAAATACCCGGATTAAACGGGAACGGTAAAATGGGAAAGTCGGAAGGAGAGGGTAATGCTATATTTCTGTCAGATGAACCGGGTGATATCCGTAAAAAAGTGATGAAAGCTGTTACAGATTCCGGACCAACAGAACCCAACCAGGAAAAGCCGGAAGCTATTCAAAATATATTCCAACTGATGAAGGTTGTTTCAACTCCTGAAACATTTGCTTATTTTGATGAAAAATACAATACCTGTCAGATTCGTTACGGTGATATGAAAAAACAACTGGCAGAAGATATGATCCTGTTTACAACTCCTTTCAGGGAGCGAATTAAGGCCTTTTTAAGCGACGAAGAATATGTTTCGAAGGTAGCACGCCTCGGGAAAGAAAAAGCACAGGAAAATGCCGCTAAAACCATTCGTGAAGTGAGAGAGATTATTGGATTTAAACCTTTTTGAAAATAGTTTATAGTTTATAGTTTATAGTTTATAGTTTATAGTTTATAGTTTATAGTTTATAGTTATATAAAAAAAAGCGTGTTTCGGGTTGGACCACGCTTTTTTAATTTAATGTTTGCCGATTTGAATAAAGATTCATGTGAAATGATTATTTGTATATACACAAATAAGGGGTGTCTTCGGAACATTTTACTTTAAACTTAACCCCTTTTGCCACTTCAAAACTTTCGAATTTAGAGTAAGATTTCCATATCGTTTCATTGGGTTGAAGTATGGTGAGTTGACCGGAAATGACAGTCATGATTTCAATAGTACCGGTTCCGAATTCATATTCTCCGGCTTTCATTACACCAACAGTGGCACTTCCTTCATTTGATTCCAATGCAATGGAAACAACATTTCCATCAAAATATTCGTTTGTTTTAAACATAAGATCGTACTTTTATGTGGTTAATATTTATTTTTATTCAAAAATGGATTTATAACTGTATATCTATTGCAAAGGTAGATTTATTTCCTTAATGTTGCAACCCAAAAACGGTTATCAAATTCTTAACTTATTCATATGCTAAAAGAAATAGTTCATACCGGTCAATGGAATATATTTTTAATTTAATAGGAGTTGTCCCGATCCGGGCATCTTTTATTTTTCTGAATTATCCATGTATTTCAATTCGTTATATGGTTTTGACACGTATAGATTTATATTTGAATGTAATTTACTACTTTTGTTGTTCAAGTGTTCAAACTGTAAATCTAATAACAATAAAAAAAATCAATATGAAACGATTTAAATTATTACTGGCAGTCCTGTTCGTATGCAGTTTTGCCTTCTCAAGGGTACAGGTAGATACTATTTCTGTCTTTTCGCAAAAAATGAATAAAGAGGTAAAAAATGTTGTTATTATCCCGGAAAACTACTCTTCTAAGAAACATTACCCTGTTGTCTATTTGCTTCATGGTTATACCGATAACTATGCAAAATGGGTAAAAACAGTTCCGGCAATTAAAACATTATCGACAGAGCATCAAATGATACTGGTTTGTCCGGATGGTGGGTACAACAGTTGGTATTTTGATAGTCCGATTGATCCAACCAGTCAGTATGAATCATACATTATTAAGGATTTGCTTCCCTATATTGATGCACATTATTCAACTATAACCGAACGGTCAGCCAGGGCAATTACGGGACTTAGCATGGGAGGACACGGGGCATTATACCTTGCCATTCGACACAGGGACCTTTTTGGCAGTGCAGGAAGTATGAGCGGAGGAGTAGATTTACGAACCTCGACCAAATTATTCGATATTGCAAAAAAGATTGGCACTTTTGAAACACATCATGATGAATGGGATGATCGATCAGTGATTAATATGGTTGATGTGTTGAAAAATGATGAGTTGAATCTGATTATAGATTGTGGTGTATCCGATATGTTCTATCTGATTAATGCAGGATTACACAGACGGTTGATGGCCTTGCAAATTGATCATGATTATATTGAACGACCGGGTGAGCACAACTGGAAATATTGGAGTAATTCAATCCGGTACCAGTTGCTGTATTTCGACATTTGTTTTGAGAAAGCAAAAAGAAAGTAGTGATAAGATAATTTGAAAATAAATCAATTTGAAAATTTGAAAATGAAATAATTCAGTGTTTAATGATGATCTCAATACATAGATTTATCTTACATTGAAGTAGGTTCGCACTACAATTCTCTTATGTATCTGAAATAAATACTTTAGCATTATAGACCCGATTTTATAAATGCTTAAATTGATTTTAGCCACGACTAAGATTCTGAATTACGGAATCCTGGTTGTGGCTAAAAAATGCCTCATTGTTCCATCCCATTTGTAGATTTGTAGATATCTTTTACAAAATGAATTTTATAGTTGAAACCAATGAGGAATAAGAATATGTGAAATAAGGTTAATAAAAATGAGAAAAAGAAATAAGAGTTAAACAAAATACAATAGATGTTGTTTATTTATAACATTCATTTCATTTCATCTAAAATACTTATCGATAGGAAAAAAATTCACTCTCTGTTTCATAAATGGGCATTAAAATTATCAAATAATCAACTGAAAAAATTAAGTTATGACAAATTTAATTGTATTGGATGTTGTAATTGGTTTGGTTTTCATTTACCTTTTATACAGCATGTTAGCTACAATTCTACAAGAGTTGCTTGCTACATGGTTCAGCTTTCGTTCAAAACTTCTCGAGCGTGCTATTTTCAGGATGCTTGAAGATGGAAGTCTTTTTGATAAAAGATTCAGCAGTTTTAGGGCCTTATTTAAAAAGCCGGACCATATCCAGCATTCAAAAACACTTACAGGCATGTTTTACAGCCACCCTATGGTAAAGTATCTGGGAGAAGACAGATACAACAGCAAACCATCATACATCACGAAGGAGACCTTCTCAAAAGTGATGATCGATCTGCTTCATGGTGATGCAATCAATACAGGGGATGATATAAAGCCGATCATTGAAAATTCAATCAATGAAGGGAAGCTGCCTCTTAGTACTATCCCCATAGGTAAACAGACTTTACGCTATATCCGGTCAGTATGGATTGATGCGCAGGGTGATGTCGATGTATTCCGTAAATCACTCGAACAGTGGTTTGATGATACCATGGAACGATGCTCAGGCTGGTATAAGAAATATACACAGTATATTTTGTTGATACTAGGTTTGCTCATTGCCATTGTATTTAATGTCAATACGATCGAGATAATAGGAAAACTCGAAAAAGACCCTTCATTAAGAGAATCAATCGTTCAACAGGCAGATGCATTTACCAAAGTGCATCCTGATTTGTATCAGGAAAGGGTAACCGGTTTAAATGCCAATAAAAACTACATTGTTGCTTATAACAGGCTAGACAGTGTTACATTGAAAAGCAAACTGGATTCGGTCGCAAGGGCCAAAAGCGATTCTTTACTAAACAGAGGGAAAGTACTTACCCAAAGAGCAGATTCACTCGTCAAAGAAGATATAGCCAAATCAAACGGACTGTTGGGAATGGGAATCGGATCTTACTCTTTTACATGGAGTGAATGGCCTAAAATTTTTTCATCCATATCAGGCTGGCTTATCACTGCACTGGCCCTGTCACTTGGAGCACCTTTCTGGTTTGACCTGCTCAATAAACTGATGAAACTGCGTAGCTCTCTCAGCATTTCCACTTCGGCACAGAGTAAGGGAAAAGAAAATGATACTACAACTCCGGTCTTACGCAAAGGATAATGAAACTAACTATGTCAAATACCTAACCTGGACAAGCCAGAATTATGAATAGAACGCGGATGTATACTAATTGAGCGGATAAATTACGGATAAGAAAATACTTCGTATTTTGATTTTAGAACCAAACATGAACTAGCTCAGATTAAATTGTATGACCGTAAAATATGCAATATCTTGCCAAAAAATACACGAAATTGAAAGTTAAGATACTAAAACGCTAAAGTCTTTGTACAGTACTGAAATTTGCATCCATTTTTACTACTTGATTTATCAACTTCAAACTTCATGACTTCCCGCAAATTTAATTGTCGTTATTTATTTTAGTAAGAGAGTTGATCCGGTTAAAAAATAAGCGAATAAGGGTAAGTTATTGGAGTGTGTGCTTTTCTATCAAGGGTGAAAAAACAAAAATATGGTACATTCCGGTTTATCGGAAAGGTTTTGAAAATAAGTGATTTACATACTTCCTGACTACAAGCATAAGTACAAATGTTATAGTATGTCTAAAATGGCCTACAATCCATTCGAGAATCCTAACTAATCAAGATGATCAGGGCAACGTCTAATCGTTCTTTTACGGGTTGACGCATTACTTACTCATCGACATAATTTGATTAACACACACTAGTGAGGGCTTCACTACCCGATCACTTTCGCTACTTACTACCTACTACCGACTAGCCACTACCCACTACCCACTACCTACTACCCACTACCTACTACCTACTACCTACTACCCACTACCCACTACCGACTACCTACTACCCACTACCCACTACCCACGCCCCACTACCCACTACCGACTACCGACTACCGACTACCTACTACCCACTACCTACTACCCACTACCTACTACCTACTACCCACTACCCACTACCCACTACCCACTACCGACTACCTCCTCACTCCTCATTCCTATTACAAGTTGACCGGAACAATCACTTTAAGGCTAATATTCCGCCCCATATTGAAAACCCCCATTTGACCTGTCACATTATTCACCGCCTCATATTTCAACCGGCTCAAATGACTTTGATAGGCAATATCAGCCAGATTTGTTCCGTCGATATACAAAGAGAACAATTTGTGTTTATCCCAGACCACGTCAGCACCTATTCCTGCATTAAGCAGAGTATAAGCATCCGTTACAGTTTCCGTATTAAAAGCCGAATATATTTTATCCTGTTTGAAATCATGTTCAAGACCAAAGGATACAAAAGAGTTTCTAAACAATGTTCCAGTTGTTTTAAAATCGGCTCTTAAAGTTGAAACCCACTTTGGAGCAGGTGTAAATGGCAAATAGCGTGTAGAATCAGGTTGATTTGCCAGTTGTGAATAGACATATGAAAAACTGTTTTCAAAATGCAACCAATCCAATGGATGCGGATGAATATCTATATAAACCTCGCCTCCTATCATTTGTACTTTACCGGCATCAAACTTATAGGTTTCATATCCACTGCGAATAGAGTCACCACCATTTACACTGTTGAGTTTATGCGAAAAGATATAGTTGCTGATCGTATTGGCAAATAAATTTAGTTTTGCACTCACATGTTTGGTATTATAGTCAAGTTCGTAATCAAGTTGCAGGCTGCTTTCCGAATTCAGTTTTGAGTCACCTATTTCATACCTCACTGTTCCGTCGTGAACACCGTTCGAACTAAGTTCATCGATATTCGGTGCACGGAAACCGTGCGACAGGTTCAATTTTGTTACCCAATTATCATCAAGTTGCATGCTGGCGCCAAGGCTGCCGCTTATTCCATTGAAATTGCTGCTGAAAGGAGCGAATCGTTCAGTGGCAGTAGGATCACTTGCAGTAGTTTTAACTCCTGCAGTATTCAAATAAAGTGCATCACCTGTTTCAGCCCTGTTATCAAAACGAAGCCCACCACTAACATCCAGATTCCCAAAAGTTTTCTTTCCGACTATAAAAGCACCTGCATCGAATAATTTATATTCAGGCACCAGAAATTCTGTTCCTTTATTCAATGAATTTTGATACATTCCGTTTACACCAACAGAAAAATTATATCCGTTAAATTCCGGAAGCTGGTAATTAAAGTTGTACGTAACAGTATGAAGCTGGAAATACAAACCATATTGATCAGGGTTGAAAACATCTGCAAACTCCTGACGGTTGTTTTGTTGGTAGCCGATGGTTGCTTTGATACTTCCTTCACCTAACATGATATTATTATCCCATACTGCTTTGTAATGATTTACCTGTTGATAAGGCATCTGATGGTTGTAGGATGTAAAATCAGCATTTGTAGCAAGAGCTTCACCTACAGTCCCATTACTCAGGACTACCGGCTTTACAAAGTTACCTGTTATACTATCCCGGTTCCCTTCAACAATACCCGGAGTTAAATGATACGTACTTAACGTTAAATGCGAATAACCCCAGTCCTTTGTAACTCCCAACAATGCCGAAGCAGCATTTTCGCTAAAACCTGAATTATAAACATATCCGTCAGCACTGTTTTGGTAGGCATGCGCTTGTTTTTGACTATAACGTAAATCCCAGATAAATGACTTTTTGTGCCCGGCAAAATCAAGGGAATAAGCCATCAGACCATTATTAGTTTGATAATTCGCCATAGCGTTGAGTTTCATTTGACCTTCAGGCAACGTTGGAGTTGAAAAGAAATTAATAACGCCGGCCATGGCATCAGAACCGTACATCAAACTGGCGGGGCCTTTCAATATCTCCACCCTGTTTACATCATTTTCATCGATTTCAATACCATGTTCGTCTCCCCATTGCTGGCCTTCCTGTCGGACTCCATCGTCAACAACCACTACCCGGTTATAACCCAATCCTCGTATGACAGGTTTAGAAATTCCGCCTCCTGTGGTAATTTGTGAAATTCCGGGCTGCGAACTAAGCGCATCAATAATGTTGGTTGAAGATTGCTGTTGAAGCTGAGCCGTTGTGATAACACTTACGGGTGATGGAGTGCGTGAAATTTGAGTGGTAACTGATTGTCCGGTAACTGTCACTTCATTAATTTCTGTAACCGATTCTTCCAATACATAATCTTTTTGATGAATAGAAGCTAAATCGATTTTATCCATAATCATTTTGTAGCCTACAGAATTGATTTGAACTACCATTTTCCGTTTTGGCAAATTGTCGATGGTGTAAAATCCATCCTGATTTGTGACGGTTCCTGTTTTCAATTCAGGAAAATAAAGGCTTGCACCCACTACCGGAACTCCGCTTTTATCTGTAATTTTTCCTTCCAGACTCGTTGGTGAAGCCGGCACATCTTCGGCCGAAAGATTAAAAGCTATAACAATTGAGATGAGTATTATAATTATTTTTTTCATTTTAGTTTAAAGAATTGGTTGATATCTAAGTTGTACCAGATAATGTCTTATTCTGACCAGAAACAGAATAAGAGTAGGACACAATAAGTATATTGTTATTCGTACTTAAATGGATACAAATCGAAGTTAAATGTGATTTTCATTTATAGAATCAAGGAATTCAATTTTTTGGAATACAGTAGTTACAACAACGAGTAATTTAATCTGACATAATAATTTCAAGAAATTAATCTACTGTATATTCTGTCCTGGTGGCTGGCTCCTGATTCTTTGCTCTTTGCTCTTGAGTCTTTGCTCTTTGCTCTTTGCTCTTGAGTCTTTGCTCTTTGCTCTTGAATCTTTGCTCTTTGCTCTTGAGTCTTTGCTCTTTGCTCTTTGCTCTTGAGTCTTTGCTCTTTGCTCTTTGCTCTTGAGTCTTGGCTCTTTGCTCTTTGCTCTTGAGTCTTGGCTCTTTGCTCTTGAGTCTTTGCTCTTTGCTCTTTGCTCTTGGCTCTTGGCTCTTGGCTCTTGGTTCTATATCAAACACCTACCTGCAAAC
>Ga0302269_1000445_pt1 | contig 24722 bp, 35 predicted proteins | sample III_Bog_E2_2_FD_194560 | JGI IMG/M metagenome (GOLD analysis project Ga0302269, IMG submission 194560) | Peat permafrost microbial communities from Stordalen Mire near Abisko, Sweden - III_Bog_E2_2 | ecosystem: Environmental > Terrestrial > Soil > Wetlands > Peat | place: Sweden: Abisko...
GATGACGGTGACGCTCGCGCACCCCCACCTCTACGACGTGCACACGAAGATGGCTGAGGAGTCGTTGGTAGCCATCCCGACCTACAGCAATGTGCCGCTGATGGGGTTCGCCACCCTGGGCGACGTCACGGATGACCCCGACGGGTTCGTCGCGTCGTACAGGGAGCGCGCCAGCAAGGCCGAGTGGCCGACATTCAAGTGCAACCCGGAGCTCGTGCTGTGAGGAAGGACCGGCAGATGCCCGTCATCGCCAAGCTCGGGAAGTGGGACGAGAGGTTCATGTACATGGCCTGCGGTGTGGCGGACTGGTCGAAGGATCCGAAGGTCAAAGTCGGCGCAGTGGTCGTCTCCCCCGACAAGCGTCAGTTCAGCGTGGGGTACAACGGCTTCCCAGTCGGTGTGGACGACAGCGACGCCAGGCTGAATGGGCCGCTGCGCGTGGACCTGACGGTGCACGCCGAGCTCAACGCCATCCTGAACTCAGGCAAGGACCTCACCGGGTGGACGCTGTACGCGACGCGGCAGCCGTGCCTCGAGTGCGCAAAGGCCATCATACAGGCGCGCATCGCGCGCGTCGTGTCGCCACCCATCGACCGAGTGTCCTCGTGGAAGGACAGCTGCGACTGGGGAGGCCAGATCATGCGCGAGGCGGGGGTAAACACGGACTACTTCACACAGACGGAGGTATCATCCCTATGAAGCTCATCATGGCGGTCAGCAAGGACGGGTACATCGCCAAGGAGGACAGCGACGACATGTCCTGGACGGGGTTCGACGACAAGCTCGTCTTCCGCCTCATGACCATGGTCGGGGGCAAGCCGCTCGGCGCGGGCCGCAAGACCTACGAGACGATGCCGGCGCTCAAGGCCAGGACGCTCGTGTCGCTGTCCAACGACCCGAGGCGCGGGTGCACGCTCGACGCGTTCGACGCGCAGTACCCCGACGCGTGGCTCATCGGCGGACAGGACGTGGCGCTGCAGGCGATCGCCGAGGAACGGGTCACCGAGTTCTTCCTGTGCCACTCGCCCAACGCCATCTTCCGCGGCGTGAAGGCCGACCACCGCGTCCTCAACTGGGGCACCGTGGTCACCGAGATCCGAGTCGGCCACACGCGCGTCGAGGTGCGCCGGTGAGCCTGGAGTCTTCCCTCTGGGGTTGGCTGTACAGGGTGTGGAAGGACGTCAAGGGACTCCACTTCACGCGCATAGAGAACTCCGCGTCGTCCGGCACGCCGGACGTGGAGGGGTGCACCGGCGGTCTGCAGTTCTGGATAGAGCTCAAGATCGCCAAGAGGCCGAAGCACAGACACGACATCATCAAATTAGACCACTTCCGCGTCAAGCAGGTGGTGTGGCTCCACAACAGGTGGCTGGTCGACGGGAGGGCCTGGGTACTGGTGAGGGTCGAGGGCAACGGCCCCCGGGTCCACTATCTCCTGAGCGGCGGCATGGCCCGCGCGCTGTACGAAGGGATGACCGAGGACGCCATGGACGAAGTGTCCTGGATCGACGCACACGCATCGCCCATGGATGTGTTGCGCCGGGCGAGCGTCTGGTAACTTTTCGTTAGCTATAAAGTCCAAGTATACTTGAAAATAGTGCTTTACTTCCAAGCTTGGACATGGCACAATATTCTTAATCGATCGGGATCATCCGGTCGATGAAACCTAGGAGAAAACCATGGAAAAATCGAAAACCACCTATTGGGCTGTTTATCAGCAGAAGGACATCTTGTTCTCAGGTACGTTCACGCAATGCTGGAACTATCTGACGATGGAGTTCGGACACATGACGATGGCTGAAGTCGTCATGGTGGGCGTCAAGATCGCCCGCAAGGCTTAACCCTAAGGGGAGCCTACGGGCTCCCCACTTTTCCACACGCTAAGGAGACTGACCATGAAGAAAGATCCATTATTCTCAGAAGAAAATGTTGAACTCGTCGCGAACGAGTTCTTGAAGATTCTCACACGTTGGTTCGCGCACGACGGCAAGAAGCTCTCAGCAGACAGAGTCAAGAACGCGAATGACTACTACGACGCCAACATGGCTATGTTAGAGGCGGCTGAGAAATGCGACGCCACAGCGAACATAGAAGACGAAAAATTCTACTACTTTATGAATCGTGCGTGGAGCAGAGCCATCGAAATTCAAACCAAGAAATGAGGAGACTGACCATGACTAAGACAGAACGCTACGTGCGTAAACAAATAAAGACTTTGGAGAAGGACATCGTGTTCGACGGACAGGTGTACAGTCGCGGCATGCTCGCCGCATTCCAACTTGTTCTACAAAGAATCGAGGATGAGAAGATAGACGAGTTCTTGGACGAGGTACCATTATGAAGACGCTCATACCCTTCCTGTCCGTGGTGCTAGTGGTGTGCCTTGGCGCGTACAGCCAAGGCTACCGCGTCTTGAACCTCAACCAGTTCGACTTCCTCACGCAACTCGAACTCGTAGGTGCCTTGAGCAAGGAGGTACACCATGACGGTGCGCGTGCTGAGTAAACCCGTGTTTCAGATGGTGCTGAGAGAGCTGCGGAAGACCGGTCACAAGGTCACGAAGCTTAGCGCCGGCTACGTAGTTCACGACGGACAAGGCGTGCAGAAGCTCAAGGCTATGCAGGGCACCCGCGGGTACCTTGTCCGCTACGACAATTAACTCAATCAAAAAAAGGAGACCGACCATGTCAGCCCAAATCATAGATTTCCCAGTTAAAAATAGGGTGGAGAAGAACTCCGTCCAACAGACCGGTCAAGCTATGTTGGACGCCTTCGAGCGCCACGACACGTACGCCGTAGCGCTCGCCATTGTCACCTCCGCATGCGGGTGCGACGAGTGCGAGTACGTCCGGGAGCTGATGGCCACAGACCAAGACGAGGCCATAAAGTACCTCGAACGCAAATACTACGTCCAACCCTCTGTCTAACCAACCACAGGAGACTGACAATGACGACCAACTACAAACACCGCATCGACAGCATCGCCAAACAGATCGGCGTGCTCTTCAACGACATGATGGACGAGCCGATGGGCGGCTCGGACCTGCAGAACACGCAGCAGTTCATCCGCAACCTCGACGACGTCGTGTACGGCGTCGAGGACGCGCTGGCCGAGTTCCGACATCAGCTGCTCATCGAGAACGGGGAGGTCGCCCAGTTCGAGCGCCTCAACAGACCGCTCCGCGCGCCGAGCTACGAGTCGGTGGCCAAGATCATGTCGGAGGACCGCGGGTGAGGTCGGTCGCGCCGCCGAGGGGGAGACTCTTCCAGGAGGACCTCCTCCGCCGACCCTTCTGGATGCTGGTCGCGTGTTCGCTCGTCAACAGGACGACGTGGGAGGTCGCCGAGCCGGCGTTCCTGTCCATCCGCAGGAGGTACCCGACGCCGGGGCACCTCGCGCGGGCGAGGGCTTACGACATCGGCAGGACGCTCCGACCGCTGGGACTGTGGCGTCAGCGCGGACGCAGGCTGCCCGAGTTGGCTAAGGCCTGGCTCGCCCGGAGGCCCGAGACGTCTGCCGACGTGGAGTCCCTCCCCGGATGCGGGCGTTACGCGGCCGATTCGTGGGCCATATTCGTAGAAGGTAGACGCGACGTCGAGCCTGACGACGGGAAATTAAACTGGTACGTAGAGACCAGGATCAAGAACATTGAATGCAGCAAAAACACTTGAAACCTACAGGAGAGACTGACCATGCCACAGACTGCCAAGAAGGCGAGACTCACCCACAAACTGAAACCCCACACCAAGAAGAACCTGCCGACGGTCGCCGTCGCCGTCGCCGTCGCCCAGCCGCACGTCATGGCCGAGGTGCGCATGGTGATCGAGACCAAGAAGGACGCGCTCGCCGAGATCGCCGACATGCCCGAACTGTCGGACGTGTCTAGCGTGAAGACTGTCGCGTGCCAGCTGCTCGTCGCCGTGCACTTCCCGGGCAAGACGAAGGACGACTGGAAGATCGGCTTCTCTTTCAACTCCATACTCATGCGCATCGGCCAGCTCTTCCCGGATGCCAAGACCTCTGAGAAGTGCCTGCGGTGGTACCTGATGCGGATCCGGCAGGAGGACAAGGGCTTCGCCGGGTACGTCATGCTGACCCGTTTCCAGCGCCCTAAGTCGAAGACGTCTGCGACGCTCAACAGGTTGACGTAAAGAAAAAGGGCCCCTCGGACTCGCGTCCGAGGGGCCAGTGCAACCAGGGAGACTGGTATCTCTATTGCTGCCAGGGCAGGTTGCCCTTGTCGGCCAGCTTCTCCGTCGTACGGAGCACGCCTAAACCCAACATACCCATCAGCGTAGTCGTCAACGTGCTCGTGTCGAAGTCGGGCAGTTTGACTTCGTGGCCTGTGTTCGCCAACGCGAAGGCGAGGACGGGCTGCAGGATGAGGTGGTACACGAACGCCGCGCCGCACGCCCACCCGATGAACGGCCGCCACCCGGAGACGAAGAGCGAGTTGCTGGCCGCTTCGACTTGGTTGATGGCCAGCTGCCCCGCCGCGAGTTGCGAGTCCAGCGCCTCGGCCTTCAGCATGAACTCCTGCGCGTCCTTCTCGGCCTGGGCCTTGTCGGGCCCGGCCACCCGGTCGATGATGTCCTTGGCTAGGCTCGCGATGTCACCTAGGCCTGGGCCCCCGGTGACTAGGTCTGCTACGACCCCCACGCTACAGCTTCTTGATCTCGTCCTCGACCTTCATGTCGAGGGCCTTGTACTTCGAGACGATGAGCGTGAGGAACTCGTGCAGGTGCGAGTCGACGTCCGCGCCGACGGTAGAGAGCTTCTTGACCTCGTCGGCGATCTTCAGGCCGACAGCATCGAACTTCTGCGCTGTCCAGGCTAGGAGTTCGTGCAGGTGTGACTTCTGTTCGTTCTCGAGTTGCTTCTTCTGACGCTCGACGAGCAGATCGGCCGCGTCGGTGGTGTTGACCACGATCGTCTTGACGTCTGCTGTCACTTCGGTCACCGCGACCTTCGTATCTGCAGCCGTGCTCGCCACGGTGGCTGACGCCGCGGCCACAGATGCCTTGACTGCGTTCTCTGCGTTCTTCACTGGTTTAGGGTCGGCCATTGTATAGCTCCTTGTTGATAGTTGATGTCGTCTCAGGACCCCTGAGTGGGGCTAGGCGTAGGGCTAGGTGTCGCTTGCAGCGTAGCAATCTGGCTCTGCCAGTTGGTGATTTGCAGGCCCAGAGTGGTATTCTGGCGGGCTGCATTGGCCGTGTTTGTTGCTTGCTGTGCCTCGGCAGCAGCGACATTAGCGTTCAGTACGTCGATCTGTGTAGTCATAAGAGTCTCCTTTAAAAACCTTCGATGATTAAAAAACCCGTGCTGGTAGTTCCAGTCACGGTGACAGCAGTGGTAGAAAGGCTCGTAATAAGTGTTGCAGTGAGTTCATTGGTATTCAAAATAGCGGGCGTGTGTGAGAATGCGGTAGGAAATGTGTATGATGCTGTCCCTAGCAAAGCGGCGCAATAGATAATCACCTTTTTATAACTGCTGCCCTGCTCCGGTTGCGAAAACACTGCCGAGCCGGAAGTAGAGCCGCTCACGGTTGTTTGGACTGCCGTATTGTTGACGATAGGTGTCGAAAGTGATTGCCCCGCCGTGATACCTGTCGATTGGCTTATACTAAGCGTCACGGCAGAATACGCACTCCCGGGATCGCCAAGAAGAATATCACCAGCATTATCCGTACTCAAATAGATGTTGCCATTTGTGTCGGAGAATGCGCTCCCCTGAATATTGGCCTCTGATACCAGGCCATCTTCAAATGTAGGTGAACCACCACTCATAATAAAGGAGCCTGTGATATACCCAAGGCCATTATTAAATATCAATGTTTCTGTACTTACACTTGTACTAAAAAATGCTGTTCCATTCGGTGTGATATTCCAAATATTCCCGTTGCCATCCCCCTGAGAATTTCCGGCATCGTACATAAATGTATTCGAGGAATCGCCGTTAATATTTCCGCCATCAAAATCCATCAGGTAGGAGTCATTGTTGTAGAACCGCCCGGTGTTAATCCCTATGCCGTAGAAAGCCCCTACAGCACCCCACTGCACGAACTCACCGTTTGAAAATCCGGCAGCATATTGAAGCAAGCTATCATCGCCGTTTACATCATACACATAAGTGGTGTATCTACGCTGCTCCCCACTCGCGTCACGATTACAATAATTAATCTCTCCGTATCGCTGGCCATATCCCCCATACATAGTAAAGGAGCACCAATTCTCCCCAAAGTTTTCATCGAGTGCGCCAATGCCGAACAGAACATCGTCTGTCGAATCGTAAGCAGCGATTAGTGGCTGGTTATAGCCGTCTGCAATAGCGGAAAAGCCTTGTACGATTAAGGCAGTCGTTGCCGATGTGCCCGTGCTGATTGTTGTCGTATTGGTAAAAAGATTCTGTCCGGTGAAAGTTTGGTCAGCATTTAATAGCGCAAGATTGCTAGATGCAATGCCGCTGTCCTGCACGAGCTTGCCCCCGGTGCCGCTGAAGGACGCGATGTGCCCGGAGACCGCCGAGCTGGGGCCGGCCACGAACGAGGCTGCGTTGCCGTTCAACTTGCCGATGGCCACGACGACACTGTCCGTGGCCGCGATGACGCCGGCGGAGGACGCGTAACCGGTGAGGGGCGCGGATATGGCCCGGGAGTTCGTGAAGTAGAGGTTCGTGTTCTCCGTCACCTGCGCGGTGGTGTAGTCCCCGGCCGTCGCGACTATCGCCCCGTTGCGGCCGAAGACTGACGTCACACCCGCGGGAGTCGGTGTCTGCCACGACACGGCGTAGTCCGCGTTGCTGCTCTTCGTGGCGACCTGGCCCGTGGTGCCGCCGACGGGCAGACCCCGGCCGGACGCGCCCTGTGGACCGACACCCGCCAGGTTGACCACCATGGAGACCGGGGACAACGTCACCTTGATAGCGTTGTTCACCACGACAACGGCGGTGGGCTGGGAGACGATGGTGACGTTTGTCATGGGACCGGACTCACGTTTGCGGTTACAGAGAAATTACCCGAGAAGATGGGCGTCTCGACGCCCGCGCCGCTGACGATCCACACGTCGTAGGGATAGGAGCCGGGCGGCATCGATGCGGTCACTGCGCTCGCTATGTTGAGCACGCACTGCCCGGTGGTCGGACTCGGGACGGTGATCCCCCCGTTCATGGTGTTGAGTGTGAGCGGGTCGGCGCCGACGTTGATCTGACACTTGAGCGAGTAGCCCGTGAGGTCCATCGCTGCGCCGCTCGCCTGAGAGAGGGCGAAGGAGAGAGCGACGGTCTCACCCGCGATGATCCCGATCGATGTCTGGTTGTTGATGGATGTGACGTTCATGCGATCCCCCTGTAGAACTCGTGTCTGCCTATGACCTTGCAGGGCGTCTGGCCCTCAGCCCAGTCCGCGTGCGTGCCCACCACCTTGTAGAACGTGGCGCCGTCGGTCAGGTCCGCTAGATCGCCCGCGACGGCCTGCGCCGCGATGTCGAGGCACTGCGCGAAGATCGGGTCCGACGCGTCGACTGACTCGAGCAGCGCCCTGTTCGGGTCGTTCTCGTTGTGACAGGAGAACTGCCACGGGGCGAGGCAGCAGGCGACGACGTCCCCGTGCCCGAAGTGCGGGTGGTCCGGCAGCGCGATGCGGTTCATCACCACGTTGGCTATGGCGGTCAGGCCGTCGACGCCCTGGTTGCGTGCCTCGCCGAACATCGTGCGGCCGAGCGTGTCCTGCGGGTCTGTTGTGTCCATGTTCAGTCTCCCCTCGATGTCTTGGTGATGATGCCGACGATGCTGCTGAGCTGGGCGGACAGGCCGCCCATCTGCGTGTTGAGGCTGCCGAACTGGAGGTTCATCTCGCTGCGCACGCTGGCGAGGTTGCCCTTGAGTTCGTTCACATCGTCCTTGAGCGCGAACTTTCTGTCCGCATCCTTGAAGTCCTCCCTATGCTCGTCGTACTGCTTCGTCAGCAACCCTTCCACTTTCTCGACCTCCCCGTTGATGTGTTCGTAGATGGCCCCCACCGCCCGGAGGATGTAGGCCCACATGACGCCCATGAGCACCATGAAGAACGTGCCGCCGAGGCCGATCACCCAAGTCAGTACTGTAATGTCAGACATCTCAATCCTTTCCGTCATATCCTTAGTTGCGTTGCTGCCGTCGGCCAGAGTGGACCCCGTCAGAGTGTTAGTGCGTACAGGGTGCATCCGATGATCGCTCCGTCGGTGAACTCAGAGAACTCCACCGCGTGGGCCTTGTTGATGAAACCGTAGACGTAGTAGGGCAGCCCCATGAGGACGAACACGCCCGCGTAGACCGCCCGGTCGAGGTGTCCGAGGATGAGCGCGTCGCCCACGACTACCGGCACGAACAGCGCCTGTCGCGCGGTCATGCACGCGAGGCCGTACAGCCTCGAGTGGTCGGGGTCGTTGCCGATCTCCTCCGACCAGTACTTGTCCCATGCCGGCGTGCACCAGAGCATCAGCGAGATGTACGTCCAGCAGAACAGTTCGAAGGCGACGTGCCAGTCCGGCAGCTCCAGCGCACCTACGCACAGCGCCATGAGCCCCATGCTGACCAGCCTCCCCGCCTCGGTGGAGTCGGTCTCCTCGTAGAGCCTGCTGCCGCGCGCGCGGTTGAAGAGCATGCACGCGGCCGCGACGAGCAGGCCGGTGATGATCTGCGTCGTGTCCAACGTGAACATGGTTCGCCTCACTCTAGAGTTTGTTCGGGGGTATCGACCGACTGTCCGATCTGTACCCAGTAATTGACCTGCTGCACCGTGAGGCCTTCCGGCGGGGTGTAGCGCCACTTGTTGGCCTCCCGGTATTCTCTCTCCCACAATTGGAAATTGAGGTGGTAGGTTTGGATCGCCTCGCCGTAACTCTTGAGATTAGCGAAGTGGGCGGACAGGTCTGCGAAGTAGATCTGGATTTCATCCGGTGTGGATTCCGCTGTCGGCCTCCTGGGCGCTACGGGTTCCACCGGCACAGGGATAGGGTCAGGCAGCGGCGGCAGATCGTCCTGGTCGCGCAGTTCGATAAAGTTCTTGACAATGTTGTTAGAGTCGACGAGTGCTGTACGCATGATATTTTCTCCTATAGAACCCATTCAATTACGCAAACACCATTCGCGCCTGCGCCGCCAGCAGAGCCAGTGCTAGAAGATCCGCCACCACCAGAACCATAGGCTTGACCGGCGACACCATTACCCGTTGTTGCAACGCCACCGCCACCGCCGCCCCAAAATGAACTGCCGCCGATGCCAGAGAATTGCGCGCCACCTTGGTTAGCATTCGCACCGCCACCGCCACCCAATATGGATAACGTAGCATTCGTACAAGCGCCGCCGCCAGCACCGCCCACCTGACTAAGACCAGCGGTTCCAGCACCACCACCAGGTGCGGTGACCGTCGTTGCACCAAAAACCGCAATGCTGCTTCCGCCCGCTGAACCTGCACCTGACGTGCCACCCGCGCCTGCACCGCCGATCGTGATTGAGTAGTTCGTACTGGGCGACAGACCTGTCGCGATGTAGACCGCCGTGGACGCGGCGCCACCGCCCGGCGCTGCATTACCGCCACTTTGTCCACCGCCGCCGCCGCCGCCGCCCGTGATCGTGATCTTGAACTGCGTCGACGAAGTGGTGGCCGAGGGTGTCGTGAAGTTGCCGCTACTGGTGATGTTGGTGTAGTGCAGCTGACCGACCGCATTCGCCCACTGCGGGTTAGCGCTCGAACCCTGAGTCTGCAGGAACTGACCAGATGTGCCAGGGGCCAGCACGTTCCACGCGCTCGCCCCGCGGTAGAGGACGTTCCCCTGCGTAGAGCCGATGCACGCGTCTATGATTGCCGTCAATGTGTCTGCGGAGGGGGACGCCGTGCCTCCGCTGATGTTCGCGAGGACCGTGTTGTTCGACTGCGTGGCGAGTGCGCCAAGTGGGAGTTCACCCGCGGTCACACCCCAGAAGTTGCGCTCGTCCACGACCATAGCGTTGGTGATCGCCGTCGTCGTCGAGAGGAGGGGGGAGGCGACGGTGCCGATCTGCGCGACCGGGAAGCACCCCGCGGTGATGGTCGGGGCGGAGGGGGTGCCCGTCGTCGGCGTGCCGGTGACGATCGAGAGGACGCCGGTGAGCGCGTTGATGACCGCGCGGTCGATGCGCTTGTTGCTGCCGGAGGGCGCAGTGATGGTGCCGGACACCTGGCTGGCCACCTCCGTCAACACCGGGCTGTTGGTGCTGTTCATGATCGAACCGGCGTCCAGCGTGATCGTCATGTTCGGCGTCACAGACTGGTGCGGCAGGAACTGGTCGACCACGCGCGCGGCGGCGACTGAGTTGGCGTCGATCTGCCCGGTGTACGCGGCCGCGTTGGTCGTCGTGTGGTTCGTCTGCGTGTAGCTCGCAGTCGGGTTGGTTCCGCTCATTTTTCTGTTCTCCTAGTTTCCTGTTGCTTGCCAGTTGATGCTGCCGCCGACGTCTGAGCCGGAGCTGTTCCACACGTGCGCGGTGAAGCCTGTGCTCGATATACCCGCCGCCGATGCAGTGAGTGCCGTGCCCGTCGTTATCGCGGTGCAGACCACGTTCGGGAGCGAGTGATACGGCGTCGCGAAGGTGACCGCCGTCCCGCCGGGGGCGATGACAGCAGGCCCCGAGCTGTTGTTCTCGATCTGCGGCGCGTCGTCGATGCTCGGCGTGAAGTCCGTGATGTAAGAGACGTTGCCGGCTGTGATCCCGCTATACGTCACCCTCGCATTGAGGTAGCGCATGGTGACGAAGCCGATGCTCCAGTTGATGTACGTGTTGGGGTCGGACCCGCCCGTCAACCACGTGTCGATAGACAACTGGAGGTTCGCCGCCGCGCCGGACTCGCCAGCCCCCAGCGTGCCGGCCATCGAAGAGTAGACGCGCAGGCTGTCGTTGTACCCCGTGTCGACTGTGGGCGCGGTGTAGTACGCCGTGGCGACGGGGTTCGCGACCATGGCGTCGAAGATCTGCCAGCCTGTCGTGTTAAGGGACGGTGGCGAGGCGCCGGTGATGAGGCCGCCGACGGGTTCCGTCCAACCGGTGCCTAGCACCAATGGCGTGGCGTTCTGTAGCGTCTCCGAGCCACTCGACGTGCCGACGTAGACGTTCCACCCGGTGGCGGGTTGGCTGCCGCCTGGAATCGACGGCGAGGCGACAGTCAGGAGGTTGAGCGCCAGCACAGCCAGCGAGGACTCTGAGCTGACGGTGGTCTCCCCCGTCGAGTCGACGTAGGTGATCTTGACATAGTACGTCGTGAGCCCCAGCGAACCGCCGGCCACGCTGCCGAGCGTCGGCGCGGAGGGCGCCGAGAGCGTGGTGTAGAACCCGGCATCCTGCTGGTCCAGCGGCACGAGGACGCCCGTCCAGTGGAGGTAGAGGTTGTAGAGCGTGCCCGGCCAGGTCGGTTCCTGGGCGACCTGCGACACCAGGCTGTTCGTGTTCGTGACCACGAGCTCGACCGAGCTGACGGGTCCCAACTGGTTGGCGATGTCGCGGCCGCGGATGTAGAAGATCCACGTGCCGGGGATGACGCTAGCATTGGTCATCTCGGTCGCGCGCGAGGCCTCTGTGAGGATTGTCGCCGTCCCGACTGCCCCGCCGACGGGGCCGTAGAGAATGTCGTAGAAGTTCAGCGCGTCGTCTGTCAAGTCGTCCCACACGAACACGACGGCGCCGCCGACCTGCGTGGCGCTGAAGTTCTGCACCGTACCCGGGAGGGGAGGCCCCTCGATCACGTGCTGGAACGGCTGCACCTCGGCCAGCGTCTGCGGGTTGCCGCCCCAGAGGTTGAACGAGAGCAGTTTGATGTAGAGCGTGAGCCCGATCTGCGCCTGGTCGTACGGGAAAGCGAGCTGAGACCCGTCGAGGCGTGCGAACTGCGACCCGGCCGGGTGGTCGGAGATCGTCGTGCCGTACATCCCACGTCGCAGGTAAGTGCCGAGGTTGTACTCGCTGCCCGTGACCAGGTTGGCAGTCTCGTACGCCACCAGCTCGTAGGAGGTCTCGGACGGGGGCGGCGCCGTGCCGCCGATCAGCCCGCCGGTCGGCTCCGTCCAGTTGGTGCCGATTGAGATCGGCGACGCGTTCTGCTTGGTCTCTGCACCGGTGCTGGTGCCCACGTAGACGTTCCAACCCGTCGCACCGGTCTGCGCGACGGGCGACGTCACCACTAGGCACGTGCTGGCCGGGAGCGAGAGGTTGTCCTCGGGCGACGGCGGCCCCTCCCCGCTCGAGAAGACGTAGGTCACCCTCGTGAAGTAGTCGGTCGCGGTCAGCGCGCCGCCCGCGATGCTGCCGAGCGTCGGGGCAGGGGGGTTGGGGTAGCCGCCCTCGAAGCACAGCGTGTGGCCGAGGTCGACGTCGTTGGTGCTCGTGGCGCTGTAGAGCTCGCCCGTCGTCGACAGGTTCACCTGGAGCGTGTCCGTCGTGTCCGGGTCGGAGCCGGACGGGAAGTCCGCGTTGTTCACGCCGATGCGCGAGCCGCCCTCGATCCTACCCATGAGGCGGTAGGTCTGGTTGTCCGTCGAGGTGTAGACGTCGCACCCGCCCCAGTTGGCGCCTCCGCCGGTCAGCAGCCAGATCTCGAGGCCGCTGTTGGAGGCGATCTGGACTGGCGCCTCGAAGACGATCGGGGCGATAGGCGCGCCCGGCGAGATGTTCGTGTTTGGGGTATACCCGGCCTTCACCTGCGTCCCGTAGATCGGTGAGGAGCCGGTGCCGGCCAGGTAGTCTTCCACGACGAGCGTGAGCGTGCTGTCCTGCTGGTTCTCCGTGATCTCCTTGATGCGTACCCAGGCCGCGCTCAGCCCGAGGTTGGGGTCCGTGATGGCGACGATGTCCATCGGGTCCAGCATGATGTAGTACCACTCGACGGTGAAGGTGTAGCTGTTGCGGACCAGTTGGCGTCCGAGCTGCATTTGCGCAGACGTGAGCGCCGGCGCGGCGCTGCAGAAGAAGTGCAGCGACTTCGAGTCCGCCGGGCGGAGGCCGTACTCGTTGATGGCCGCGTCATCCTTCGCCTCGACGATGGCGGGGTTGTATGAGTTCCCCCTGTCCAGGTACTCGACCTTGACGTCGTTGTACGCGTCGGACTGGCGCGTGCGTGTGCAGATGACTGGGTCGTCGCTGGTGAAGGACGAGGCGCCCGACCCGGATCCTTCGTTCTTGAGGAAGTCCGAGTCGGCGAGCGAGTAGATCGGCGCCGACGGCGCCGTGTATGTGTAGCCGTTCGCTGAGATCGTCGTGTCCCCGTACGGCTGCCACGTCAGCAGGCCCGACGACCAGACGAACTCGCCGTTGAGCCCGGCCGAGAAGTCCTTGAAGAAGTCCTGCGCCGCCTGTGCCTGCGCGAATGCGGGCGAGATGAAGAGGCCGTTGGCGAAGGTGAATTGCTGCAGCGAGGTCAGGCTGCCGATGTTGGCCGCTGGGAACCCGACGCCGTAGCGCGGGTTCGTGAGGAAGTCTGTGAGCGAAAGGGACGGGTCCGCGTCGACGACATCGATGATGCCGAGCAGCGCGCCGTTGTCCGCGGACGAGAACGTGTACTCGCCGTACGAGCCGTTCGCCACGCTGATGCTGAACTGCCCCTGCAGGGGTGCGCCGAGCACCTGGGCGAGCGGGTTGCCCCAGCACGTGAGCGTCGCGCCTCCCGACGCGGTCGCCGCCTGCGAGAGCGTGAGCGTGTCGGATCCGACTGAGATGATGACGGTGCCAGCGGGTATGCCCGCGGCGGTCACCAGCATGCCTGCCACCAGGTTCGCCGTGCTGCTGACGCCGGTGACGTTGACCGTCCCGTTGAGCGTGGCGGTCGGCTGGTAGATGTACGAGACGCCGGGGCCGATCGCGAGGTCGATGACCGTGACGTTCTTGCCCGCGTCAGCCACCGCGAACTGGTAGAGCCCGGCCACGCTGACCGAGTACTGACCGGTCGTCGGCCCGCTGCCGACGAGCGCGAACACGTTGCCGAGGCTGTCGACCACGCCCGCGCTCGCCGTGCCGACCGGGTTGGCGAGGTTGCCGAGCACGACGGGGAGGGCGGTGAGGGCCTGGTAGTTCTGCGCCTGGAACTGGTACGGCGTCGCGGGTATCACCGCGGCCTCGGTGAGCGAGGATGACAGGCCGAAGTAGGACGGGGTGAACGTGTACGGGCTCCCGACGGTGTAGGTCTCGGAGACGGCGCCGGAGATCGCGCCCCGGACCTCGAAGTTGAAGTTGGGCAGTTCAGGCTGGTTGCCGAGGTTGTAGTTCGCCGACGCGGCGTACGCCATGGACGAGTATCCGAGCGCCTGGCTCGGGTCCGCGCTCGAGAGGTACGACCACGCAGGCTGCCCCTGGTACCCGTCGAAGGCGGACACGCCCTGGCTGGCCAGCGCCTCGGGCGTCTTGTTGTCCCAGAGCTCTAGGATCGCGTCGACCGGGCCCTCGCAGATGCCGAGCATGAAGCTGGCGCTGTACGAGGCGCCGGACCCGCCGGCCTTCCCGCCGCCGCCCGCGATGCCACCCTTGCCGCCCTTGCCGCTGCCTGACCCCCCGTTGTAGCTGAAGTTGCCGTACCAGATCAGGTTGCCGGCGATGCGCTGCTGCCCGTGGACGAACGGCATGGCGACGCCCTGCACGGAACTCTGGATGCGCAGCGCCGTGGCGATCGGCGTCTTGCTGTTGACCTTGCTGCCCTTGCTCAGGATCGCCATGTCAGCCCCACCTGGAGAAGAACTTGACGGCGTAGCCGGAGAGGCGGCCGGTGTCGGCCCGCTCCTCCAGCACCATCTTGGCCTCGCGCGAGGCGTGCACGATGAGCGGCCACTGCGTGACGACGCCGCCGTGTGCGAAGACGCGGCCGACCTTGAACAGCGCGATGTCGCCGGGCCCCGGTCCCCGCACCTCGTGCGTGTGCCGCAGGACGGTCTCCATGTACCTCTCCACGCCGCGGTGGAGGAAGAAGTCTGGTGTGTACTCGGTGATGGGCATCTCGGGCGACAGCCCGCACCCGCGGAACACGAGGTAGACCAGCTGGGCGCAGTCGACGCCGCCGGCCTTGCCCTTGGCCCTGCCGCGGTGCGCGTACTTCGTGCCCACCCACGACTTCGCCTCTGCCACGACGGCCTGGCGCTGGAGTTCGTCCTCGAAGGTCATGTCGCCGCCTCCGGCACTGGGATGAACGGCTGTCCGCCGAAGTTCTGGGTGTTGCTGAAGACGGAGCAGGTGCCGAAGCTCTTGTCGCAGCCAGGGTACGCGGTGAACGCGTCCCCCGGGGCGACGGGGAACGGCATCGGCGCGATGAGGGTGAAGGTTCCTGGCGAGCCGGCGACCCACGACCTGACCCCGCGCGAGAAGCCCGCGTTCTGCCCGCTCGTGAAGACGATGCGCCCGAGCGCGTAGGTGCCGGACCCGCTGGGGGCCGCGACGGCCGAGGTGAGAATGTTGGAAGTCGTGCCCGCTGCCGCGGTGGCGGACTTCGCGAAGGACGACGCCTGGAGCGTGCACCCGCTGTCGAACAGCGTCCAGCGGCAGCCCGACTGGAAGAGGTTGCGCGGCATCGTCTGGTTGAGCAGCTCGAGGTGGCTGTTGATGTTGACGACGCAGTTGGTCCTGCCCATGTCCACCTCGGCCACGCGCCCGGTGAAGATGTTCACGACGCCGAGCGGGGAGATGGACATGGCGCCCTGCGGCATGCCGGACGACCTGTTGTCCCAGTATGCCCTGTCGATCTGCACCGTCGCGCCGTCGAGGACGCCCGCGCGGAGCGCCGCGAGCCAGAACACCCCGCCGATCGTGCTGCCGGCGTAGCTGTTGGCCGCGTTGGGGAGCCGCGGCATCGCCACCACCTGCCACGTGTCCACGTCCACCCCGACCTTCCAGTGGCCCGTCGCCTTGTTGTTGAGCTGGTCGAACTGCACGTCCTTGGACGTGTACGTGACCGGCGAGGCGTAGGGCACGAGGACGTCGACGTCCGCGGTCGTGTAGGTCAGCGGGTTGCCCGAGTTGAGCGTGCCGGCGAGGTTGAACGTGTAGAGGTCGCAGGCGAAGGCCGACTGCGGCTTGCTGTTCAGGAACGCGAGCAGCGCCCCGGCGCTCGTCTCGTACTTCGCGGTCTTCATATCACCTTCATCCCTTCCAGCTCGACCTTCTTGAGGTTCCAGAAGCGGAACAGGAAGTTCTCGAAGTCGAGGCTGTCCGCGCTGAAGCGGCAGGGCCAGTTGTAGTTGAAGGTCGCCGTGATGGCGTGTCCCGCGACGGGGGCGACGGTGAACTGGACACCGTACGTGAAGCCCCAGTTGGGGTCGGTGAGGTAGGTGAACGCGACGGTGGGGGTGCCCGCGTTGTAGACGGTGACCGACGCCTGCGTGACGTCCTGGATGGGTTCGACGAACCCGCCGAGGGCCCGCACGAAGATGAACTGCGTCTGGGTGCCGTTGCCGACGCCGAGCGACTGGTTCGCGACGGAGTTGTCGTCGGGGTCGTTGAAGTGGAAGGGGAGGGCCGTGCCGGCCACGCTGTTGAAGAAGCCGAGGAGGGTCTGCCAGTCGGTGTTCGAGCCGGCGCTGCCGAGGTAGCTGAAGCTGAGCGACCACTTGTAGAGGGGGTACGTGAACAGCTGGAGCACGGTCTTGACGCCGCTGATGGCCTGCTGCGGGATGCTCGACCACAGTGGCGAACGCTTGACCGGGTACTCGAGGCCACTGAGGGTCGGGAATGTGGGTATCGTCATGTCAGTACGCTCCCCTCACGCTCGGGTTGTTGACCATGTACGCCCCGATGTTCCTGGACAGCTGCCGCAGGGTCGAGGGGTTGTTGAGGGCCGCCATGACGCTCTTGCTGTCCATGGCGGTGATGTTGATGTTGGCCGACGCGCCGCCGGAACCGCCGGACGGCGAGTAGGGCGCGCCCTGGCCCGAGGCCGGTATGATCTGCTCGCCCTGGTGGACCATCGCGAGGCCCGTCTGCGGGACGTAGTTGGTGCCCACGTCGAAGGACGCGACGCCCGCCCCGAAGGCCTCGACCGCGACGAAGGCCGCCGCGGCGGCGGGCGGTGCAAGCAACCACCCGACGTAAGGGATCTCGGCGACGTCGGCGTACACCGCGGCCGCGGCCTTCGCCGCGCTGCCGCTGATGCTGGTCTTGTTCGCCGTGGCCTCCGCGGCGGCGCCGACGCTGGCCGACGTGACCGCAGAGGTCGTGACCGCCGTGTCGGCCGCTATGGCCGCCTGCACCTTGGCGAGCTGGGACTGCGCCCACTCCACGGTGCCCTTCACGACGACGTCGTCGATGAACTTCAGGATCAGGTTGTCGAACAGCTTGTACATGGCCTGCTGCCACGTCTGCGTGCCTTGGAGCACGCCGTTCACCATCCCGTCGACGCCCGACGTGATCGACTTGAAGAACGAGTCGTAGGGCTTCTCCTGCGCCGCCGCGCCCTGCGTGGCGATCTTGTTCAGGTCCTCCATGTGCTTCGCGTAGAGGATCTTGATCTGGTCGTAGACCTTCTGCTTCTGTGCGACGGTCTGGTCGTCGATGGCCAGCTCCTGCTGGAGCGCGGCGTAGTTGAGGTTGTACTCCTCGTTGGCGAACTGGGTCTCTGCGTCGAGCTCCTGTTGCTTGGAGATCTGGTGCGTGGCGACCTCCGCCTGGAGCGTGTCCTTCTGCGACTGCAGGCCGATCTTGTCCAGCGTCAGCTGGGTCTGGATCTGCTCGCGCTGCGCGTCCTCCGCGTCCTTGGCGGCCTTCGCCCCATCCGCAGCACTGCTATCTGGCGTCCCGACCCCTCCGACCTGCTGCGAGGCGTTCTTGGTGGGTCCGTACGTAGGCTGGGGGTTGTTGATCTGCTGGATGACCGCATTCGTCTTCTCGAGGTTCGCCTGCATCCTGTCCGTGGCTTCGGCGACGATCTCGTCAATCTGGTCCATCCCGTCTTTCCAGGCCTGCTTGCCTCCTGTGAAGTCGAACTTCACGAAGTGGGAGGCGGCATCCGCGGCGGCGCCGAACAGCGTGACCAGTTGGACTAACTCCGCGCCGATGAGCTCGCAGGTCTCCTCGGCGGCGAGCTTCAGGATCTCAAACGCGGTGGCGAGTCCGGCCACCATGTCATGGAAGATCCCTCCAGTCTTGACGTTCTCGTTCAGCTCCTCGAGGAAGTGCTGCATGCTCTCCGCGCCGTCGTCGATGGCGGGTTTCAAGATCTCCACGACAGAGATGCCAACACCCTCGAACGCCTTGCCCGTGATGGTGAGCTGCTGGTGGGTCTGCTCGAGCTGCTGCGCCTGGAACTCGGTGAGGAGCGCGCCGGTCTCCTCGAGCTTCTGGCCCATCTCGTCGAGCCCCGCGCTGCCGTCCTTGAGGGCAGCAGCCATCGTGACGATGCCCCGGCCGCCGACGATGCTGAGGTCGGCCGTGCGCTGTATGCTGGGACCGAGTCGCTCAAATCCATCATCTACGAGCTTGAGTATCTCATCAGGACTGGAGTTTCGAATCTGGTCGAGGCTGATGCCGAACCTGGTGAACGCGTCGTAGGCGGCGCCAGACCCACTGGAGGCGGTGAGCATGTTGCGCTCGAGCCTCGCCATCGTGGCGCCGACCCTGTCCGCGCTCCCGCCGGTGAGCTCCATCGCGAATCCGAGTTTCTGCGTGGTCTCCGCGCTGAGGCCGGTCATCGCCTCGGTGCGCTCGACCTGTTCGCCCAACTCAGTGATGTGGTTGATGAACTCGACCACCTTGTCGATGGCGAACGCCTCGACGATCATGTTGCCGAGTTCCTCGAACTGTGCGCCCGCGCCCTCCGCCGACTCGCCTACACTCTGGACCTGCTGCTTCGCCTGCTCCGACGCTGCGCCGAGCTCGGACGTGTCCCCGCCGAACCTGACATTGACTTGATCGTCGTCGGCCATCTCAGTCCTCTACATCTGGCAGCATCGCCCGCGGCGCGCCGGTGGTCTTGGATTCTTTAGGCTTGTACCCCACGTGACCCGCCATCAGCAGGTGGGTCGGCGGGTGCTTCGCCCAGTATCTGTTCAGCGCCTCGAGACGCTGGAATGTGAGATTGTCTTCGACGTAGTCCCATGTCCAACCGATGGACTGGCAGACGTGCGCTGCTAGTTCGTCGAGGTCGACGGACTTCTGGTCTCTTCCCCCGCTGCACCGCCGTCTTCCGCGGCCTTCATGCCAGACTGCGTCGCGATGACGGGTAGGGCGGTCAGCATCTCGTTCTGCGAGATCGGCAGGTCCGTGAACGCGTCGTAGGTCAGGCCGGGCGAGACCGGGGCCACCGCGGTGAACACGACGAGCGCCAGGTCGTCCATCGCCTCCGCGGTCATGCCGGTGCGCGACAGCGCCCTCAGGCGGCCGAACGCCGGGATCACGGTGCGGAGCTGCTTCCACACGAGGGGTTTCACGTCGTAGTTGACCCCGGCCAGCGTGACCTGGGGCAGTTGGGTTGCATCGTTCATGTGTTTAGGTTCCTTGCTACTGTCATCATGTTGTCTGGGCCGACGACCTCCACCTGGATGTCGCGGTATTCCGGCTCTTTGCTGAGGTTGAGTTTGGGCAGGACCTGCAGGCAGGTGATCTGGTAACGCCGGGCCGACTCGATGTCGGACGCGACGATCATGGGCAGCTGCCTGAGGAAGATGTAGTTCTTGATCTTGCGGAGCACGAAGGAGAAGACGCGCATGACCTCGTTCTCTGTGGTGTGGAACGCCTGCGCCACCTGCGGCACGGGCACGCCGTTGATGAGGTTCGAGAAGATGATCTTCTGGTTGTCTTGCACGCGTCTACTCCTCCGCTGGTTCCAATTGTCTGTCGCCGGGTGTTAGCTGGTGACCGGCACGCTGACGAGGCCGAGGTTGCCGGCCGAGTTCACGGTGCAGCTGAAGTCGAGCTCCGGCATGGAGAAGTCGCCGATCTTCGTGTCGTACGCCTTCAGGCCCTGCGGGATGCACGAGTAGAGGAGGAAGTTGGTCTCGAGGCTGTTGTAGGACGAGCCCATGACGCACTGGAAGGAGTTCGCCGCGCCCGCGCTCGCGTTGGACAGCAGGACGCTGGCACCGGAGGTCGACACGGTCGAGGTGTACGAGATGTTCACGCCGCCCGCGACCGCGGTGTCGGCCGCCGCGAAGGTGTAGACGCCGGCCGAGTACGAGTACTGGCCGACCGAAGGCGAGGACGCCACGTTGGTCATCACGATGCCCGTCGCGCCGTAGGTCACGCCGAGGTCCAGGACGAAGTTCGCGCTGTTCGTCACGGTGACCTGGTACGGCGTGCTCGGGATCGCGTGGTTCTCGGCCGGGTTGATGATCGTCTGGCCGGCGGTCATCAGCGAGTTGTTCGGGCCGCCGATGAAGTCGCGGATCTGGCGCGGCTGGTAGTCGGCGAACTTGAGCTTGCCCGTCACCTTCACCTGGCTGCGGCCGACGGCCACTGGGAAGATGTTCTGGCCGAAGAGCTCCTTGGTCGTCGCCTTGAGGTCGATCGACGCGGACTGCAGGATCTTGGGCTGCACCGGGGTGGGGTTGGTGTCGCCGTCGATCATGTAGGCGAAGCCGGAGTTGAAGACTAGTGCCGGGGGGTTGTTGGCGGTCATTTGGGGTTCTCCTTGTTGGGGTTGTCGTGTTCCGCTGGTCTGCTCACGCCCAGCGAGCGCTTCAGGTCGTCGCGCGCTATGCAGAGCGCGGCGTGTAGTGCCGAGCCCGGCAGCACCTGGTGGAAGTGCCTGTCGAACCAGGTGTCGATGGCCCGCTCGCGCGCGCGGCGCGCCTGCTCGCCCGCCCTCGCCATCCTGTCCATCACATGAACAGGACCTTGATCGGCACCACGGCGACGCCGTTGCCGTCGAAGTCGCCGGGGACCTTGACGACGTCGCCGTCGATGTAGCAGTTGGTGACCAGGCCGCCCAGCGTCTGCTGGCCGTTCGGCCCGGGCGCCAGGACTCCCCCACTGACGGGGTCGATCGCGTCGATCAGGTTGTTCAGCGCGGTCATCGGCACCACGTTCGGGTCCTGCCCGACGCTGATGAAGATGAACACGTCGACGTCCATCGTGCGGATGGCGGGCGTTATGTTCTTGCCCTTGGCGTGCTGCTCCTTGTGCTCGACCATGAACAGCGCGGGTTTGTCGAGCGGCCCCACCTGGTCGATGGTCTGCAGCCTGCGCGAGGACGTCACGTAGTTGCCCGAGGTGAGCAGCAGCGCGAAGAGCGCCGTCGCCACCTGTTCCCTCGTCGCTGTCGTCATAGCTTGGATCCCTCCTCGACTGCGTTCGTTATGCCCTCCACGATGTCGTCCCGCATGTCGGCGAGCGACGAGCGCATGAAGGAGCGCTCTGGGTAGTGGTACGTCACGTCGTGCGGCGCCCGCAGGTTCTTGCCCCAGGCCACCGACATCCGGCGGGTGAACGTCGCGCCGTACTCGTGTATCCGCCCGTACACCACGTCGCCCGACGAGTAGACCGTCCCGACGACGCCGGTGGCGGACGACTCGACAGTCTCCTGTATGCTGCGGCCGAGGTCGCCGGTCACCCGGTTGAGCACCTGGCCCAGGAGCTTGTCCTGGATCACGTGGTTGCGCAGCTTCTGCGCGAGCGTGTTTATCGCGACCTCCAGCCTCGCGCGCACGCGGTCGGGCAGGGAGTCGAGCCTCGCTAGTACCGCCGCGTCGTCTACCTGGACCGTGAACATCAGACGGGCAGGAACTTCCGGTAGCCGGAGAGCATCTGGTCGATGTGCTTCGGGATGGCGGACAGGTCGTAGGCGAACGTCTCGTTGCCCCCGACGGACTTGGACTTCTGGCCGATGCGCTGCTTGTAGCTGTAGCGCTCGCCCACCCACTCTATGACCGCCTCCTCGAGGCCGCCCGGGACGAAGCTGTAGCTTATGCGCACCGCGGCCCCGGCGTCGGACGCGTTGAACCCGTAGACCACCGTGCCGTCGGACCCGACGTTCACCGTGTACTGGCCGGCCGCCGGCGAGGACGCCACCGGCGCGAGCGCGGCGCCCGTCGAGGCGTAGGAGATGCCGTCGTCCTGGCACCACGAGCCCAGCGGGGGCTTCACCTTCACGAGGTAGTTGCCTGGGCTGACCGTCGCCGCCTGGGCGGACACGCAGTAGCCGGCCTGGTAGACGATCTGCACGTTGTTCTTGCCGCGCGCGAAGCCGTACCCGTTCAGGGTCAGCGACTGCGGCGCGCCGGAGCTGGTGCCGTCCCACGTCTCGAGCGTGTAGCCCGTCTGCCCGAAGGTGAGCGAGGACGGGACCACCTGGGGTCCGACCTGGAGCGACGTCACGCTGACCACGGGCCAGTTGCGGAGGGTCATGCGCTGGTTGCCCACGCCGTCGCGGAGCTCCGTGTACGTCGCCCTCGCGATCGAGGGGCGCTGGAGCTCGTTCAGGGCCGCCTGGCTGATCTGGGTGATGAGCCTGGAGAGGAGCGTGTCGTCGTTGTTCGTCGTCACGTTCAGCCAGTTCTTCACCGCGGGGAGCGAGGTCAGGTCCATGTTTTTCTCTCTGTGTTTTTAAGAGGCTGGGCGGCGGGACTCGAACCCGCGGCAGGCCTGTCTGCGCCCAGCTTTGTGCCCGGATTTTACCCGGGCGGTCGGTTAGCCGTTCGCGATGCCGCAGATCACGCCGAGGCAGAACGGTGCGTACACGGCGAGGACTTCCTCGGTGTAGACGCCGAACTGGTACTCGCGGGTCACGTCGGCCCACTCCTTGCTGTAGTAGTCGCGGCGCGTCAGGACCTCGGCGATGTTGGGCGTCGCGTTGGTCTTGAAGTACGGCGGCAGGGTCTTGGCGTAGCCGATCAGCGTGCCGGGCGGCAGCGTCGGGTGCACCATGATCGGGATCTTGCGACCGCCCGGGATGTACGGGTTGTGGTAGAACGAGATCACGCCGTAGCCCGTCACGTCGAAGCCGTCCGAGTCGCCGAGGACGCGGAGCAGGGGCGCGCTGGAGCCGTTCAGGACGCGCGCCGTGATGTTGGCGAGCTCCTGGGCGTTCACGTAGATCACGTCGACCGTCACCTTGTACTGGTTCCACATGTTGGCCAGCATCGCGTCGATCTCCTTGACGTTGCCGCTGCCGCCCGTGGTGAGCGTCGCGCCCGCCAGGTTGTTGACGTACGCGTTCTGCGGGCTCAGGCTCGTGTTGTTGAACGCCTGGGTCAGCAGCCCGTCGAAGCCGGTCACCTGGCCGGTGCCGCCGCCGAGGGTCCCGTTGTTGACCGAGAAGTCGCCCACCGTGAGGTTGGAGAGCAACTGGCCGGTCGTCTGGGGGGCCGCGGTGAAGGAGTAGCTGGGGACCGTGGTCACCGCCTGGAGGTACAGGGCGCTCGTCGAGGACGAGGTGCCGACGTACCACGCCCACGCCAGTTCGCCCGTCTTCGGGGTCACCGTGAAGGTGGCGGTGATGTTGGAGCTGGGGGCCGCCGTGGTCGTGGAGATGGCGGACGCCTGGCCGCAGCCGCGGTTGACGGTCATGGTCTTGGAGTCGAGGGTGGTGATGACCGACTGCTGGTTCACGCCCACCGTGTTGGAGACGGGGATCAGCGGGGTGTTGGTCGTCGAGTTCAGCCCGTTCGAGAGCACGAAGTCGCGGTAGCCCTCGTAGGTGAGGCCGATCGCGGCGGCGTAGAACGTGCCGGAGAACGAGCCCGTGCCCGTGGCGGAGCCGACAGGCTTGTTGGCCGTGCCCAGGATCAGGCTGAAGTTGCCGCCCAGGAGGGCGTCCTCTTCCTTGACCATCAGCGTCTCGAGCGCGAAGAAGTGGCCGGCGGCCAGCGCGTCCTCGAAGCCCTGCGAGGCGGACTCAGCCTCCCAGGTCACGTTGCCGTCCACGCCGAGCGAGGCGTAGGTGGCGGACGCGTTGAGGGCGTTGATGCTGAGCAGCGGGGCGCGCTGGCCCTCGTTCAGCCACGCGCAGGCGGGCGCGCCGCCGCGGGTGTAGGACGAGGAGGAGGCGATGATCGCCTTCCAGTGGGCCAGGGTGCCCGGGCTCGGGCGCTTGACGCGCGGGAGCGACTCGCGGATCGGCGAGAGCCACGGCACCAGGTGGAGCGACGGGCTGCGCAGGTCGTACGGCGTCAGGTTGCTGCCGGTGCTGATCGAGGCCTTGGCGAGCTGGTCCGCCGTGGCGGTGCCCTTCTGGACCGCCGCGCGGGCGGTCATCGCCTCCGCGTACGGCTTCAGCACGGCCTTCATAACCTCCATGCGGAGCTGCTTCGCCTGCGGGGTCTCGGACGCGACGAACACGCCGGTCTTCTCGATCTCGTTGGCGGAGACCTTGGGCCCCTCGAAGTCGAAGTCGTTGTACGCCTTCACGAGGCGGTCCGCGAGTTGCGGGTCCGTGTCATGGGGCAGCGCGTTCTTGTTCATCTTGGTCATAGTCGTTTCCTCTTCGTGTTGGGTTGTCCTTCGCCGGTTAGCGACGGTTGTTCATAAGGGCGCGGCTCTGCTCCGGCGAGAGTCCGTTCATCATAACAGGGGCCTCGACGGACCGTACCGGATCGGTCTCGTGGCCCTTCTTCACCGGCTTGCCGCCCGCGTCGGTCGCGTAGAGGGCGCCCTTCGCTGGGAGCGGCTGGTTCGCCAGGTCCTGCACCCGCTTGGTCAGCGCGGGGATCTGCCCCGCGAGCTGGTCGAGCGACTTCTGCAGCTCGCCCTGCGCGGCGGCCGACTTCTCGACGGCCTCCCTCAGGGCGGCGTTCTCTTCCTTCATCTT
>Ga0302269_1000453_pt1 | contig 24503 bp, 17 predicted proteins | sample III_Bog_E2_2_FD_194560 | JGI IMG/M metagenome (GOLD analysis project Ga0302269, IMG submission 194560) | Peat permafrost microbial communities from Stordalen Mire near Abisko, Sweden - III_Bog_E2_2 | ecosystem: Environmental > Terrestrial > Soil > Wetlands > Peat | place: Sweden: Abisko...
GGCGGGTCACTGTGGAAGCCTGGCTCCGCTGCCAGAATTTGATCGCCGTCCGTCAAAACCAGAAACCAAAAGTGTCAACCAATTATCAAAAAATTTGGTCTCATAATTAAGTTGGACGCACACCCTAGCTCTGGAGAGAACTGAATCACAGCGCACATTGACGCTGGTTCTTTTGGACTGCAAAGCGGGCGTAAGTGCTTATTTGGAACTAAATCGACTCTGCCGACTTTTCTTATTGCAGGATAACGATTCGCTAGACGTCGCCCTCGCATCAATTCTTCCCCTTTCTCTTCCCGTACCAATAACGGCGGGAAATTCCGCTGATGCGACATTGAAAGATGAATTGAAAGATGATTTGACCGACCCCTTTGTTGCAAAACTCCTTCGAGCCGCCCGCGATGGAGAAAGCGAAGTTCAGAAATCAGTCAGAGATGTCGTGGAACAGTTATCAACACTTCAACAATCCAAATGATTCGACGCTTAAAAACTCTTGAGGTACAGGGATTCCGCTCTTTTCAAGACAGCGCGACCCTAGACTTAAACGCTGATGTCGTTTTGATTTATGGGAAAAACGGATCCGGCAAAACGAGCCTTGTTTCTGCCCTCGAAATGGCGATTACGGGCAATGTTTATGACCTGTCGAGGTTTGAATCTGATTATCCAAGATGCTTACACAACGTTAAATGGCAAAAGGAAGGTAGCGTTAAGCTAGCGTTGAGCACGTCCGAAAAAGAACACGAGGCGGAACACACGTTTGACGGCAGCCGAAGTATAAAATCTTCAGGGTACAAAGGGAGCTTACATGAAAATCGATTTTTTTCAGATCGGTGCTACCTTTCCCAATCGAAACTATCGCGCTTGCTTGAGATGTATCAAGCACCTGATGGGCCAAATTCAGAGCAGCTTGTAGTGAGATTTGTCCGTGAACTATTGGGCTTGGATGTACTCGAAAATCTCACCGCCGGATTGTATGAAGCTGGGGACGTTCGTCGCCTGGAAAGCGCATGTGACAACTTTTCTCGTTTGCGCCGAGAGGACTCGCAAATTGCCCAAACTGTACAAGCAGCAAAACAGAAAGCTTTGGCAGTCGTCACCACGTTGAATAATTTGAAAAGGGATTTAGAGACGAAAATTAAAAAGCTTGGAGATCCCTTCCCAAGTGAAGGTTGGGATCAGGCGGGTATTTCGAAACGATTATCCACTCTTTCAACGATATCTATCGATACTGAATTGACACGGCTTCGTGAAATCCAGGGCAAGATTAGCCAAATTAAAGGATACGTTTCCCAAACGTCGGTAGCGGCTGACGCAACTGTCGAAAAACAGTGTCAAATTGATCTCGCGGCGACAACTGCTAAACGCGAGGCGCTCGCTAAGGAACTTTTTGAAGCTTTGAACAAATCTGCACAAGGAAGTCCAGAAATTCTTGATCTGGTTGAAATGCCTTCTCCGGCTTCAGGTTCCCTACAAGTTTTTGCTAATGTGCGACATCATTGCCAGCGCGTGCTTTCCGAAATGGAAAAGTGGTCAAAAGAAATAAATGACGGTCAACTAGAAGTCGCAACAATTAAAAGTGATATCGAGGCCAAGCAAAAGCGCCTAGATGAATTGCAAAATCAGAAAGTCGCTCAAAGCACTGATTCCAGCCAGCGACAACTATCGCTACTGAGCGCTGTCGTGGAGCACATCATTGATGACCGGTGTCCCATTTGCAAACGAGACTACCTTGAAGTGAAGACTGGCTCACTTAAAAGCATGGTCGAGCGCGAGATTCAAAAGCTTGGTGGGGACATCAAAGCAATCGAGGCCGTATCCAAACAACAAAGCGAAATTAAAGCTTCGTTGCTCGTAGAAACAAGAAAACGCGAAACGGCCGAAGAAAAAATAAAAAATATCGCAAAATTAATAGAAAATCAAAAAGCTCTCGCCGGCGTAGCGCAGAATGTTCTCAATACTCTGGATGCAATTGAAACCAGAGTCGCTGAACTTTTAAAAGCATTCGAGGATGAGCACTCCTTGTCGGAAAAACTGGCCGATATAAAAATAAAATCACAACAAATCAAGGACGCGCAGGGCCAAGTCGAGGAGCTTGGGCGGGAATTAAAAACTCCAGAGCTTGCAGCTTCTCAAGACATCAACATGACGGTAGAGAAGCTGTTGCAAGTAACAGTCGAGCGCGTAACCGGTCTGGAATCCCGCCGCAATCTAGAGACGGAAATTGCAAGCCAGGGTCGCAGTGTTGAGGCTGCGTTCAAAGAACTCAAGAATGCTGAAACAGAAGTCACAAATTCCACAAGCAAACAAACTGAACTTGCAGCTAAATTGCGCGATGTAGACAATCGGGTTGAAAAAGCAAGGAGGTTGGCACGTGCTGCTGCGTCGGCGAAAACAAAACTGTTGGACCAGGTATTCAACGATACACTGAATCGCCTTTGGAGCGATTTGTACAATCGGCTCGCCAAATCAGATGATTTCATTCCGCAACTTTCTCCTCCGATCCTCACGCGTGGAAGGATCGAGACTCACATTTCAGGGACTATGAATGGAGTTTCTCCGTTCCATAACTTTTCGGCCGTTTCGAGCCTTGGAAATTTAAATACTGCTGCCCTTAGCCTTTTCTTGGCCTTGAATTTAGTCGAAGTACCAAAGCACCACGTGTTGGTTTTGGATGATCCGGTTCAAAATATGGATGATTTACACGTAATTCAATTTGCCGCGCTGTTGCGGGCAATCGCGTTTCAAGCTGGCCGGCAATTAGTGATCGCCGTACATGAAAAAGCTCTGTTCGACTATTTGGCCCTTGAACTTGGCCCTTCTCGCAAGGACGATACGTTGAATTTGATTTCAGTTTACCGCGATGGGGCAAACGGTGCCTCTCGCATTGAAAATGAAAAGCGCCTTTGGAAACCAGACAAAATTGAATTTGGGGCGAAACCCGCCCTGGCTAAATAGTAAAGTTGAAAGCAATTTGTTAGCCGCGCGTGCATTCAAATGAACGACACATCTAGCAATAAGTGAGATGAGTTCGGCCATTGATTGATTGGGTAAAACGGTCTTCATTGCTAAAGGCCGCTTCCAGGCCGCAGTTCTAGGCCGAGAATTGTCACTCGGTATCATTTGTGGCCGACCTTTGATCAGAGTTTTTGTTGATTTCAATTTCAGTAATCACACTTTCCGAATTGTTTGTTATATATTTAGCCGGTCGCACGTTTATCTGCTCCACTCCCAGGCGAGCCAATGCGTCAACGAGAGATTCCAACCTTTTGCCCTTTACACGGAGGGATGTCCCCGCAAATAACAACAGAACGCAATCATCGTTGTTCTTACGTGAAAATACTGCGTGTTGAAAATATCCATAAGGAAGCAAATGGGTTTCCAATGCGGTTTCGACACGCAGGCATTGCGGGCTGGTTGAGGGGTTTCCAAATGGCGGACCAGTGCCCAATGGTTCAGCGGTGTTGTCCGTAAGTTGGGACGACCTGCTTTGGGCAGCAATTACAGTTGGGCGGCCAAACCGTAATTATGTTTTCCAAAACGGAAATTCGTCGGTTTACGAAGCCCTCTTCAGAATCTCTGCTGTGCGGATGACCACTTCTGTGCTAACCAGATCAACACATTCTTTACATAAAATTATAGCCATAAAAGTGATTTTAATTTTGTTGCTGATTTCCCAAATCACTACTTTGCCCCCGTAGGCAACGATGTGTTTTTTTTCTCGTATTCTTCAAGACTCGGCAATTTCATCTTGGCTCGCTTTGCATAGGCTCGATGCACAGCGACGGAATTGTGCCCCAACGCCTCTTGGGCGAAGCGTTCAGGATAGCCGCAGGTCTTGGCACGTTCCGCCCAGGCGTAACGGTAGCTGTGCAACGACACGCCGTGGATGCCAAGGCCGACACACCGTTGCTTGAACTCGGTTGCCCGATCACCAGCGCGCACGCGCGCCAGATAGGGGAAAAGCAAGCCTTCACCCGGCAAATCTTCCAAAGCATTTAATGCTTCCGCGCCCAAATGAAGAATTACCGGCACACCGGTTTTCTTCCGCGTGAAGCTGATGGTCTGGTTTTCCCAATCCACGTCCTCCGCCTTCAAGCAGGCGATGTCGCCCTGACTGCCGCCCAGATGCCAGCACAATTCGTAAAATCTTTTCCGTTCCAGATTTTTCTCCCGGCCAATAATTTTTTGATGTTCTTCGCAGGTAATGGCGCGCTTGTCTTTGAAATGAACCGCCGGCCATTGTCGCTTGGGAATGATGGAGCGGGGAATCCAATTCATGTCGAGGGCAAAATTGTGAATGCGCCGTAGAAAGACATTTGTTGAAACCGAGCCTTTGTGCATCGCATCCAGAAAATGCTCCGCTTGAGTTTTGATCAGGGCGAGGATGCGAATCTGGTCAAATGCCTTGTCCTTTATCGCCGTGTCCCACCGTTTTTTGGTGCTGCCGGATTTTGTCTCGCCCATTGTGTTCATGACAAACTGCCAGGTGCGCTTGGCAAATTCCGGGTCGCTGTGCTGCAAATACACCTGGGCGATTTGCAGATTCACCGCCGGTTGCTGGCAGGCTTCGTTAAGGGCGTTTTGAAGCCGTCGGGCTTCTGCATGGTCGGCGGTGTTGAGGCTGTTCCGTTTCCTAGTGAGGGAGTCGAGGGAGTAATAGACGCCGTTTTCGCGGCGGAAGAGGCGGTAGCGTTGTTTCATGGCTCGTTTTGCTTATATCGAGCCTCCCATAATCCCGTTCCGACTTGTTAGCGCCTTCTGGCGGCCTAGTGGCTGACTACTGACAACCTTGTGCCGGACTAGCTGATTCCATACACAATTTCATACACACTTGACCGGCCAGACTTCGCAACTTGTCCTCTACCAGCAACTTAAATTTGGAGGCGAGGGTCGGAATCGGCCAGATTTCCCCGCTGTTGCACCTCAAATATGCCTGATTTCATTGGGTATTCAAGCAAAAACTGTTTTATCCGACCCTATCGTTTTTAATCCGTTTGGTGTCCGTTTTGGTGTCCGTTTGCCGATCTCAATTTTATGAAGTTGAGTTCCGATTGGTCGCGCCCAGCAACCACTTCTTTCCTTCATCCGTGATCTGGTAGCGCTGCAAGCGGCTTTGCGGTTTATCTGGAATCGTTCGCCCAAGCCAGCCCTTGCCGATAAGCGCGTTGAGATAATTTTCGCGGAATGTCTGGCGGTGTTTGACGCCGGTGAGCGACTGGATTTCGCCGGCCTTACGCGGTTGCTCACAGAACCGGAGAATTTGCACTGCGACTTGGCCGGTGACTTGGCCGGTGACTTGGCCGGTGACTTGGCCGGTGACTTGGCTGGTCGCTAGAAGTTTCCGTTCCCTAGCCTCTTTGATGAATTCAGGATGGAGTGGCAGGCGCACCAGAAAATAAGTCCGGTCGTCATCAGACTCAAACAGGGGTTTCGGAGAGCCATTGGCGCGCAGCGCCTCCAACATTTTTGGAATGCCAGTGCCTCGACCTTCGGTGAGACTGAGTTCTTTCAGAAATTCACCGATGCGCCGGTTGCGATACCGCCGCGTTGCAAAGCGCCCGGATTGCAATTCCTTGATGTTGACGGAACGATCCAGACCCGGATAACTGGCCACGGTGATTTCATCCGGCAGGACACGGACTTCAATCGGCTCCCGGATTTCGTAGCTGCGGTGATAAACCGCATTTACCACTGCTTCCTCCAGCGCCGCATAGGGCACATTGAAAAAGCGGTCGGCTTCCGGTCGGTCGCCGTGTTTCACCACCCGTTCCTCAATCACGGCGTTTTTCAAAAATGTCAGCGCGTCTTTGAGGATCACGTCCAATGGGCCGGCGAATGTTTTCTCCGTGAATGTGTCGGCACCGGGGCCATCGGGAAACTGCACCACATCAATCTGCGTTTGAGGAAAAAACTTTTGTGGTGCGGGGTTGAAAAACATCAGGCCGACATTTAACGGGTGCATCGTTTCGGCAGGGCCATCGGCAATTCGCATCTGGCGGCACAATTGGGCAAAATCCATCGTGCTGGAATCGGCCAACAAGTCGCTGCCCACTTCGCGCAGAAAATTTTGAATCAGCGAAAGTTTGAGGTCGTTCAACGAGGCGCGGTGATGAATGCGGTCGTCGAAAGGAACGGTGGCGGCGAGGCTGACCAACTCGACTTCCTCTTGATGCCTGGCTCTGACGGTGGCCGAGCCTTTGCGAATGTAGTAGGCGAACTCGCGGTTGCCTTTTGCCAGTGACATGGGTGCTTTGTAGGGTCGGGTCTGCCCGCCGGGGCACCACAATACAAGAATGTGCTTTTGCTGGACGACGTAAGGCGCAATCACCGGATGGTAGTGCGGCTGCATCCGATGCCCGATTTCCAGAATCTCTTTTTGAATGGCGTCCAGTTTGCTGGCAAGCAATCCCGCCGGTGGCAAAATTGGCTGTCCCTGATTCTCCGCCACGCCGATGAGAATGTAACCGCCGCCCAGATTGTGAAAATCATTGGCGAAGGCGCACATCGTTTGCAGGACGGCCTCCGGGTTCCAGCCTTGCTTAAATTCCAAACGCTCCCACTCCACGGTTTGTCCGTGCAGAACGTCATCAATGTTGATCGGCAAGTGCATCGCAGGCCGAGAATAGGTTAAAATTGTTTCCGTGAAAACCAGATAGTTTTCCGCCGCAAGCGACATTTTGAAATTATTTGGAATTGCCAGAAGTTTGAAACCAGACATGCAGACTCCGAGCGTGATTCCTAAGTGCCAACCCATGGCGAAGCGAACGCAGTCAATGTGGAGGCGACGGGCGACAGGGCGCGCTACATTGACGGCGTGAGCGAGCCATATAATGGAGGCACGAGGCACGCTCGGTAAAACCGGCACACTCACCGAAGGCAAACCCCGTCTCACGCAGGTCATTCCAGCAAACATTGTGACGGAGGAGAATTTGCTGTTAATGGCAGCAAAACCCTCGGACTGGATCATGTGTCAGCAGGCATTGAACCGAAAGACAAACACGAACGTAATCACTCCACAACCTTATGTAATAGAACGTGCGATTTACTAAAAACAGGTTTGGCAACTTTTACCCAACAATGCAAAAAAATTTTAGGTATTTCCATTTTTTTTCGTTCTAAAACGGTGAGCCTGGCGGCTTAGGTATCAAGGCGAGAAGCTGATTATGCAAATCAGCAGTTTGCAGAAATTCCTTCGCCGATCCTTTATCCGCGACAACTTGTTCCGGCTTCACGGAGAGAGTTTCTGATACAACGAGCGCTTTCTGCTTGGCTTCTTCATCCGTTTTGCAATGCGCAATGACGAGGAGCCGTGTGTTTTCATCTCGCTTCAGCGCCTGTGCCAAAATTTTGTTGATATGCCCATCACCAAAGCCGTAGCCGATGCTGACAATAACCTTTGTTTCTAACGAATACTTGCGAAACTCATAGGCGTAAAACAAGAAAGGATCTGCGGCCTCCAATTTAAAATCGCGGCCGAAAATTAACTCCATGTTTTCAGGATGAATGCTTTCGGTCTGTTCCAAACAAAAAAGATTTTTGGAGGCATCCCGCTTCCAGTTAATGGAGCCGTGCAGCTTGTAGAGGTAAATCTCAGGCAATATTGGGCCGGATTTGCTGTCTTCAAACCGCTCCCAATCCCAATGAAATTTTGGCCCGACCCCGGCGAAACCCGTTTCAACCCGAAAATCATTCGGATTGTTCAAACGTTCAATACAAAGATCATAATTAAGTGAAAAAATCCGCAGTGGAAAAGTGAGTCCGCGCTGGAGCGAAACCAAGCCTTTGAAGTAATCTGCAAGTGATATGTCATCAGGGGAAACCCATTTTTTTAACTGCCGTAGTATCAGGCGTCGGAATTGACGGACTTTTACGAACTCGGCGTCGGCCAGCGAAACAAGACGCGAATTCCAGGCGGCGATGAAAGGATATAAGGGGTGCTCCTCATTGCGTTCAAGTTCGTAAAGAGTATTTACTAAAGTTTCGATGTTGTAGGTTACATCGTCCTTAAATTTTCCTTGCAGCCCAGCCGCGTAGAATATGGCGCTCTTGATGTGCTCATACAACTTAAGATAGGGTTTCCAATCAGTATCCTTTTTGAGCAGTTCCTCAATTTGGTCAATCATCCTGCCTGACGGGGGAATGTCCGCCTCGGCGCTTGCCCCGGCACCTAACAGAAAAATAATATCTTTGGATTTGCTAGTCATACGTATTAAAGGAACCAGGGGCGCAGATCATTGACCGCCGGTAACGGCAGCCCACGCTGCTGGAAATCATGGACCATTTCTGCAACCAAGTGGCAATAAAAAATGGAAACCGGCGCGCTTTTTGCGTTGAAACCTCGCCAGTTTGCTCCGGAAAGATTGATCAAATCTTGGAGTAGGATTTCGTCATTTACGTTCTGTCCTTCGGTGACACGCAAGAATTGAAGGTGCGTGGGACCCGGAAAGGCTTTGGTTACCGTCGGCTTGTCAGGAAAGATTCCCTCAAACCACACGAGATATTCGCCATGGCCGAGTTTCACTTGCGTCCCTTCAAAAGGCACCAAACTATTAACGCTACGGTTCGCGCCAAAAAAGCGGCTGTTGTGGTTAACTTTCACAACAGCAAAACGGCCCTCGCCGTCAGCCGTCTGTTTGGCGGTTTCATGCACGACTTTTTGAATCTCATCAATTTCGTGATGCTTCAACTTGAAAGAGGTGTGAATTACGACTCGCTTGAATTTTTCAGCGCCACTTTTTAGAACCTCTCGCAAGTTCGCCCGCATTTGTTCCAAATACGTTTTTTCGCTCTCGCTTTCACCCAATACCTGAATCTTTTGAAACAACCCACTCGAATCCGTCAAAATTGAGAACGCGAAATATTTCTCAACCGAAACCCCTGCCGCAGTTTTGGTCACTTTGTGCGATTGGCTGATGCCAATAATAAGATTTTGCTCCCCAACAGGTCTGACTTTCCACGGTAGGCCGCCGGCCTTGCAAAAAATTTGAAGGGCGATGTTCGCCACCGACCAGCGCAAAGTGTTCTCATCCTGTATTACTCCCAAAGTGCAGACCTGGCTGGGTATGCCTGCGCGCGTAAACAAAGCCTTGTGATTGAAATACCCGTCCTCCTCATCATCAGGCATGATCACGACCGGTATTGCCAGCCCGGTCTCAGCTTGCATTCGCTTCAAGGCTGCCGTCATAGAATCTTCCGAGAAATCTGTCACCACAATTGGGTTGGCGTCAATCAGAAGCGGCGTCTTGAACAGGTGTTCAAATCCTGGAAAGCTGAAACGTTCGCGCTGGTTGCTGCCTTTGATCGCTCCAGCCAAAGTGCGGGCGGCCTGCCGATCCTGTTCACGGAAAACAAAAATCAGCTTGGGCGCAGCGTTTAGCGGTTGAAGTGGGCCATAATCTTTCAGACCTGTGAATTGGCTCCGCGCTTCCCTTTCAGATTTAAATACATAACTTCTGGGGCGCAGGCGTGTCGCAGGCAACGGTTCGATCTCCTGCCTCAATTTTAGAGGATTGGCTGCCCCAGGAAATTTAATTGATGACAGCAGATCACTTCGTTCTTTGAGGAATTCTTTTATTTTTCCAAACCGATCCACGTAAAAATCCAAATTTCTTCGAAATCTTTCATCCAAGCTAAGACTCAACTGTTGGACGCGTCTGGAAAATTTCACGCTTTCATCTTTACGGAAATGAAAATCTGCCAGCACACCAAATTTCTGAATCGCCCGCAGAAAATATGGCTGGAGAATTAATTGCTCCGCTCCTTCGGTGTGCCGCCGCATGTTAAGATGGATTTCTCGCAAAAAACCACTTTCAGGCAACCAGTAATCATCGGGTGCAAGCATCCGTTTGCATTGTTCGGCTATGGCTTTTGCGAAAATCCATGCAGTTAAATTGTTGTTGAACGCCCCTCCGACCGTAAACAATTCAAAACCTTCCTTTGGCTGATCACACACCCAATAAACTGCCCGTTCTTCAAAATTAGCTGCAACCTTCGGCAGCGAATAGCAATGAACATCCCCTCCTGCTGGAAGCTTCTTCTGCGCGTCTAATCGGAGCTGCCGATAGATTTGGAATTCTGGAATTTCGCCGATTACCGGTAGAAAGTTCAGATGGATCTGGTATTCGTTAGCCATTTTACTTTTCTTCAATTTGTTCTATTGCAATACAATCCCCACAAGCCACCACATTTCTGCGGCTTGCATAGTCGCTCAACCATCACGAACATCTCCGAACCAAAGACCACTGTCTGTTCGCGGCAGTGGAATCGAGCAACACCACTTTCTTCCATTTTTCGTGGTTGGCAGTGCTTTGATGCGGTCGTATCCCATGTTTTTAATGTTTAATAAAATTAGGGAACTACGGTGACCGGCAAAGCGCAGCCGTTAAAAGCGGAAATTTTTCGGGTGATGGTGTCCGCATCTTTTAAGTTGATGCTGACGTCACGGTTCTTCCCGGTGGCCTTGTTTAGAAAATCCATGCCACGACCGATCTCAAGCGCAACTTGGTTGGTAAATAAATAGCGCTCGTGCGGCAGGCACTGGATGCCTGCCTTAGTCTGGTCTTCGTAAAAATTCACTTCAATTCTCAGTTTGGGCAATTTCGCCGGACGGTGGGCGGCCAGTTGCGTCAGCAAATGATTGTTCCGATTCGATGCCTCGCAGTGGATTCTTAAAAGACATTGGTCCCGTTCCACGAGCACATTATCCATCAGGCGCAGCAGGGCTTTCAGTGTGTATTCGTAATTGTCCGCATATTTGCGCCCGAATATCGCGTCGCAGATTTCTATTCTGCTGGCAAATTTAACCACCTTGCGCAAATTTTCCGTCAAAAAATCTGATTCCAAAAGTTCACCGCCAGCGTATTCCCGCCCCATGCCTGCCACCGCGCAGCGGGTTTCTTCAAAATTGCTCTGCTGGTAATTCTCCAACTTGGCCACCTCGCAATTGACGCCGGCTGGCGGGATGACTGCTTGAGCGGTCAGGATTAAATCCAACTCGGCACTGGTGGCCTGCGCGAGCACATGTTGCATATCGCTCGCGCCGGAATAGTCATCTTGAAAATAGGAGACGATGCGCTCTTTCTTTTTCAATTGCACCAGCAATTTCTTGATTAGTGAAAGGCCTTGATCCCCGGTCGGGTTGCTTAATTCCCGCTTGATGGAGGTTTCCCAGCGCCAGTCATCAAAATCTACCAGCACACAGTTTTGGACAAATCCACGCAGCAAAGCCACGACGGCATCGGTGGCTTGTGCGTCACCTTTGGCTGCCGCCGCCAGCACTGGCGGATCGAGATATGCAAAGAAAACCATGGTCAAAAAATCTCGTTGAACGACTCTTCAAAAAATCCGCCCGGCCACGGGTCGATCAATCGGCCGCGCACATCCATGCGCAGCACTCTGGCCACCGAACCTTTTGGGGTCGGTTCCACAAAAATGATGCTGATGTCGTCCGGCGTGATTTTGGGCAGGTCTTTCGGATAATCCGCCTTTTTTTCCGTGGACTCCCGCACCCGCCGCATAATGCGCAACATCAAATGTTCGCTGTGCGTTTCCAGCAGGAAAGTGTTTTGCCGTTTCCCTAATGCCGACTCAATGAATAAATCGCCCAAATCGGCCTGGAGTGCCGGATGTAGGTGAATTTCCGGCTGCTCGATGGCGATGATTTTATTTTCATTGGCGTAAGCATGGACCAGCACCGGCAACACTTGGCTCACTCCGATGCCGACGTCGCGGTGGGAGACCCGCGTTTCCGTCCGGCAGTCCCGCAAAACCAATTCATCTACGGGCGTCCTTTCCGGCCGGTTCTGAATTTCATCATAAAGCCATTGCACCAGTTTCTCTGAGTCAATGTTGGCGGAGATTTCGCTGAATACCTCGTTTTTCTTTAGCTGCAATTCCTTCAATTTTTCCACCGTCTTAATCTCATGCACGGCCAGCTTTTGTCGGTCCTCTTGAAAATTTTGGAGCATTTCTTTGCTCACTTCATATACCTGCGACATGCTTTTCAAACTCGATTCAATCGTTTCGCGGTTTGACTTTGCAGCCTCGGAGGTTGTTTCACCGGTTTGACTGGCCAACTGGAGTTGAATCCGGATTTGTTCCATTCGCGCGGTAAGACTATCCATCATCATTTTCTGTTTGGTTAGCCGTTCATCCATCTCCTTTGATTCTGTGTGGATGGCAATCAATTCCTTTTCCAAATGGAACCGTTCCTTTTCAATTTCATCCCGTATTTCCAATAGTTTTGTTGTTTCGGCATCATCAGATTTTTTTTCACCCAGGATTCGGGCGATGACATCTGCCGCCACCTTGTTAAACCCTTGTCCAAGTGAATTCTGAATCTCTGAGGCGGCGTAATATTTCTCGATTTCCAGCCGATAGGGGGTTTTCAGCCGATCCGCAGAACTTAGCCATTTGTTCACCGAGTCGCGCAGGGCCGAATCGGTTCGCACCAAGTCCCAGGCAAATCCGCCGCCAGCATTCCAATTGCGGTCATTGTCCTCCAGAAAGGCCAGATGCCGGGGCGGATAGGATCGTAGCGGCCCAAGATAAACCATTTTATCAAGATGCGACCGCAGCTCGTTGTTGACGCCTTTGATGACTTCCAAAAGGGCACCGGGGAAAAACTGCCGGACACCCTCGGCCAGCTTGGTTTGTCGTTCAGCTTTTGGCAGGGCCAGAAATGAAGAACCCCGACCGAATTGATAGGAGCCAGACAAGCGACCGGGCAAAAGCCCGATGCTTTCAAAGCGCAATTCCGGCCAGATACCATCAATGTTTTTTTGAACCGTGGCGCGGTCGGTCTCAGAAAAACCAGCAGCCGATGTGCTTTGGGCCATGAGGAATGCCAGAACAATCGGCGAAAAAGCATGTTGATCAAAACTGACAATTTGCATCGTGCCGTCGTCGCGTTTCACCAGCCGCAGGATGGTCCGGCCACGGGCTTCGATTTCATATTGGATCAGCCGGGGCGATTGGTTGCCCAAGGGATTGCCCTTGTCATCCAGGGGAATCCCAAAATACAGGATCATCTTGACCACTTGAAAGCTGCCCAGCACCGCATAGGCATTGCCTGATAATTTGCGGGTTTCCAATTCGGCGGTCCACTCGACTCGGTCACCCACGCGCCGCCGGTGGACATATTGGCGGAAACCACCGAGGTCAACCGAGTCGCCGCCAAGTTTGGTTTTGAAAATGTCCACCTTGCCGGTTTCAATGGATTCACCCGCCAGCAACATGCCATGAATGACGCTGGACTTTCCTGAGCTGTTGGCGCCGAAGATCAGCGTGAGCGGCTTGATGGGTATATTCTGCGCCTCGGCGAAAGCTTTGAATCGGGCCAGCCCGAAGGACAATAGACCGCGCTTGGCCTGTAGTCCCAGGCTTTTAATTAGTTCTTCTTCCAGCCATTCTGCGCTGATTTTATCCAGCGAACTCGACGGCACTTTCGCGGCGGCAATTCCCAGCTCTTTTGCCGTCGTAAGCACCTGTTTAACCTCGATGTTGAGATTTTTTGCAATGTCGTAAATACGGACTGGCATGGTGATAATGGGTTAATTGGTTTCAGCGGCGGTGCGTAGGAGTTTGGCCTGATGCTCCATTTCCACCAGCAATTCTTTCAGGTGCGCCTCGCGCCATTTCGCCGTCAACTCGCCGGTGAAGGCGCGATGGAGCATGGTGGCGAATAATGACTCAATGCTATTGGCAGCATCTTGTTGCTGCGTTCTCAAAGTAAATAGTTCCGCAAATTTCTTGGAGAAATTTTCTTGAAGGGTCAAAGGAGGCAGCGGCAGCTTGACTGACTTCATCAAGGCCGTGTTGAGATTTGGTTGAGTGCCGCCAGGGGCGCGGCGGCGAAGCTCCAGAGTCATTAGGTTGATAAAAGCCAACAAATACAATGGCTCTAAATCTTTGCAGATATTCAGCAAAGCAAGCCAACCGTCATGAATGCAGCCCCCAATTTTCAAGATTCGCGCAAAACCGCAACTCACTCCTGAGTTAGCAACAATGAGGGAACCGGGCGGAACAAAGACACTTTTCGCCGCTCCTTCCTCGGTCACAAATTCCGCAGTTGAAGAAAGATATGGCCCACTTGATGAACCGTCGCCGATTTTGATCCAAGGAACAGAGCCACCCATATAGTCGGTGATTGGGCGCGGGGAAGCTCCACGGCTTACCTCGCATAATTCTCCAATAGTTTTAATCCGCCACTTTTTCGGATTCGTTAAGGGATCACCAAACATTTTGTGGAAAAGCGATGGCAGGATTTGGTCTGAAACTTCACCGGCCTCAGTGCGTTGCCGTAGCAATAAATCACCTTGCTCTAATAATTCAACTATTCGATTTTGTTCGTGCTTCGCTGGTAATGGAATTTCGTGTTGCCAAAATTTATCCATTATCATCCGTGGCATCTTCGCCCCGGCGACAACTTGATTTGCAAAGCCAACAAACCGGTCAGATCGAAGGTAAAATTTTAGGAAATCAGCATTCAGAACCTCAGGCAGGGGGCGCAATGGGACAAGCTCACTGGTTGCTATGCCAGGCTCATCTGGACGAACCACCTTGTTAAGATAAGGACGGAGTTTTGAATAAAGAACATGGCCTTCATCGAAAGCAAAAGTTGAAGTTCCTGCTTCTGAAAAGACGGCACGTTTTTTTTCCAAAATGCGTCCAGTCTGGCTCTCAATTTGATCAAGGTTCAAATGCCAGACAACTTCATCCGGCGCAAAATCGCGCACGGACCGTTCCGGTGGTGCAACCTGACGTAACTTTGCCGTCGGCCATTTCATCCCGCCTCCTCCACATCCTTCAAAAGCCTTTCCAAGCCATTTGCGATCACACGCTCCAGTTTCAATGTTTTACGAATTAGTTCAGCGGCATCTTCATCCGGCGGTTTCCCACCAACTTGCGGTTTATATCGTCCAGCGCCCAAGTTATAATCACTCTCTGCAATTGTGCTGACTTTGGCCCACCAGCATTTTGGCATCTCCGTGCCTGGTGATAAAAGGGCACCAGCTTCTTTTCCAGGTGGCGTTTTGAAACCAGAATCTTTGTAGGCTTTCCACTGCCGTAACATATCTGGAATTTCATTCTGGTCAGGAGTTTCCGGTCGACCGCCGCCAGAAATCTTGTCGGTGTCGTAACCATCATTCTTGAGTTCGTAAAACCACACCTTGCGGTCGGCTTTCTTTTCCGCTTTCCGCTTTCCGCTTTCCGCTTTTGTCGCATCCATCGGCTTACGAAAAAGAAGAATGCCGGTTTTCACGCCTGCGTATGGTTTGAATACGCCCGCCGGCAAGGAAATCACTGCCAGCAACTCGTAATCTTCCACCAGCTTTTGCCGCAATTCGATATGTGCGCTGGTCGAGCCGAACAACGCGCCTTCCGGCACGATTACCGCGCAGCGTCCGCCCGGCGCGAGCGCATCCATCATCAGCCCCAAAAAGAGCAGTTCACTTTTCTTGGATTGCGTCGGCAAATCCTTGCGGATGGAATCCGTCGGCAGCATTCCGGCAAACGGCGGGTTGGACAGGATGACCTTGTATTTCCGGTTCAGGTCGTCATCGCTCAAGCCGCCAAGCTCGGACAATGCGTTGGCGCGCTTCACATGGGCGTTGCGGATGCCATGCAGCACCAGATTCATCATGGAAATGCGCATCATCTGCCGCGAAACCTCGATGCCGTAAATGGAATGTTCCAGCACCGCCCAATCGGGAATTTTTTCGCCCGCGCCTTTGCGGTAGGTTTGCAGGCTTGGAATTTGCTTTTTTGCCTGGGCCAGCGTCAGGCCCTTGTCGTCCAGCCATTCGTCGCCGTAAATCGGCACCTCGCGCGGCGTGGTGGAATACTTCGCCAGCAGGTGTTCCAGCGCGTCAATCAACATCCCGGCCGTGCCGCAGGCCGGGTCATAAATCGTGTCGCCAAAATCCGGGTCCACCATTTCCACCATCGCCACGCGGATTTGGCGCGGCGTGCGGAACTGTCCCATGTCGGATTGCGGCTGCTTGGCAAGGTATTGCAGCAGGTATTCAAAAATATCGCCCTTCACGTCCGGCCCGAGCTTGGCAAAGTGGAACCCGTCTAGGATATCAATGGCCTCTTTCAAGACGTGCGCGTCGTCAATTTCCATCCGCGCGTCCTGGAAATAGATCGCTACTTGCGGTTGCTCCTTGAGTAGCGAAGCCATGTAGGGAAACACTTGGTCGCGCAGAAAATCGCGCAGCTCTTTGCCACTCTTGAATCGCCAGTTGCTCCAGCGGTAGCGAGCGGCCTGGTCGGGGAACAGCGATTTGTCGTTGCCGTTGTTGTTTTTGAGCAGCCGGGCCTTGGTTTCCAGCTCGTTTTCCCGCTCGTCCAGGAGCTTGAGGTAAATTAGATACGAAATTTGCTCGACGAACAATGTCGGCACCGCGAGGCCGCCGGCATAAAGCACATTGCAAATGCGATCTAACTTGCTGCGAATTTCTTGGTTCATTTTTTAAGGGGCAAAAAGAGCTTCGTTCATGTCCGCGATGATTGTTTGCAAACCTTCTTCGCCGAACAGTTCAATCCCGACGTCGGCGGCGTTCAGAATGGACAGCGGCGGTTCAAACAGGTCTTCCAGCCGCACTTCACCCTTCGCCACGCCACGGTTTTTGATCAAATCCAGGTATTGCGCCTGTTCCGGTGACACGTTTTTCGTGACCAGCCAAGCATGGAAGTTTTCGGCAATCTCATCGTCCTTGGTCTTGAGTTTTTCCAGACCCAGCGCGTGGCGGATAAATTCCACGATGTTCCCAGCCGCCCGGCGGTAGGCCAGCCGCAGGTTGTCTTCGTTGAAATAATTTTCCGGCTTGTTCAGCTCGTTGGCTAGATTGTGTTCTTCGAGTTCGGTCAGCGGGATGCCATCCTTGATTTTTTGAATCAGCGGATCGTCTTTCGCCGCCGCCTTGATGGCGTCTTCCCAATTGCTGACATAAACTTTCTTGTCCACTCGCTCACCTTCCGGCCCCACTTCCACATAAGCCAGGGCTTCCAGCCAATCGTCTTGGATACCAAGTTCAATCAGTTCGCCGCGCGTTCCGCCCGGCCCCGGCTTGGTGCCACCACTGCCGCCGGAACCGCCCTGACCTTCAAAAATGTCCGTCTCGCTGTCGTTGAAATACTCGTGGTTGCGGAAAAAATCGTAGATGACAAACCGCTTTTTGCCGATGTGCGGTGCCGTGCGCGTGCCGCGACCACGAATCTGTTGATAGAGAATCGGGCTGAAAATTTTCCGGCACAAAACAATGTGAAGGATTTCCCGGCAGTCAAACCCCGTCGTCAGCATGTCCACGCTGACCGCCACCATCGGATAAATATCCTTTTTGAACCGCCGGATTGCGCCCGGCGCATCGGCGATGTCCGAGGTGATCACTTCGGCATAACGCCCATCATGTTCGGGGTGAAGCTGGTTGAGATAATAGCACAGCCGCGTCGCGTGATGCTTCGACAACGCGAACACCACCGCCTTGCCCGGCCCGTCCTTTTGTTTCGGCGCAAGTTCCTTGTAATTCTCCCAGGCCAGCCGGTCAAACTCCTGCATCATCTTGCGGTTTGAATCCTCGTTCGTCCAAGTCCGCTCAAATTCCGCCGGGTCATAAGTTTCCCCGTTCACTTGCGTGCCCTGCGCGATGAGTTGCGTGATACGCGTGGCAAATTTATATGGCACCAGATGCTTTTCCTGAAACGCCGTGGTGATGGAGTAGCTGAAATCTGGCTTGCCGTCCTTGCACTGGTAAAATGAAAAAGTGTTGCGGTCAATGTAGGCCGCCGGCGTGGCCGTCAGGCCGATATGGAACGCATCAAAATGCGTCAGCGCCGCCTGCCATGCGCCATAAATGGATCGGTGACATTCATCCGCGATCACCACGTCGAAATAGCCGCTGGTAAATTCATGGAACCGGCCAATCATCGTCTGGAGGAGGCAAACCGTGATTTGCTTGTGCTGGATGGCCATGCCGGGCTTGAGCCAGTAGCTGCTGTATTCCGCGCCCAAGTCTTGCAGCGCGGCGATGGCCTGTTCCGCCAGTTGTTCGCGATCCACCAGAAACAACAGGCGTTCCGCCCGGCCAGCTTGAAACATCCGCTTGGTTTCGAGGCAAACCACATCCGTTTTGCCGGTGCCCGTAGGCAATTCGCAAAGGAAACGACGCTTGCCCAGCTCAAAAGCCTGATCCATCGCTCGCATCACGTCCTTTTGATAAGGCCGCACGATGCGTGCCTCACCCTGACGGACGTAATTGTCGGGAATGGGAATTGTCGCCAGCGGTTTTGCATTCTGCCGGAGGAAAAGCAACCGTTCCAAATCGCGTTGCGAGTAGAAGGAATTGACGATGCGGGCATCGTCATTTTCATAGTCCCAAAAGTAGATCAGTTCGCCGTTGGACAGGAAAATAAAGGGTGCGCCAATCCGCTTGGCCATTGGGAGGGTTTGCTGTTTCGCGGAATAGGGGTCTATGCGTTTGCGCTTGGCTTCCGTCACCGCCAGCGGTCGCCCATTGCTGCCCAGCAGGATGTAATCCGTCCGCTTCGTGCCCTCTTCGTCCTCGTCCACCACGCCCGCCGGTCGGTCGTGCATCGCCAAATTTTCCGTGACCGAGACCTCCGTGCGGACTTGCGACTTGTCCGCCGGGTCCCACCCAGCCTGCCGCAGCATTGTGTCTATCACAATCCGCGCATCGGCTTCTGACTCATGTTGGCTCATTCGGCTTAAAACTTTGACTGGCGATAGTATTGCGCGGGCGGAAATTTTCTTCTAGGCTTATTTTCGCAAAGGTCATAACTATTGAGTCATGGTTTCCGAATTGCTCCAGCGCAGCGGCCTCTCGTTTGACCGGCTCCAAAGTTTTTGTTTGGTGGCCGAGGCCGGCGGCGTGACCAAGGCGGCCAAAGGCGACCCGGCCAGACAGAGTCTTTATAGCCGTCAGGTGCGGGAACTTGAAGAATTTTTTGGCACCGAACTCATTCGCCGCAAAGGCCGGGGCATCGTGCTCACCGAGGCCGGCACCAGTCTGCACGCCATCGTCCGCGAAAGTTTCACTGCCCTTTCAGCTTTCAAAAGCGAGTGCCAGGGGCGTCCAGTCGAGATCGTCATCGGCACCGGCGACAGCATCATCCAATGGCTGCTACTGCCCCGGTTGAAGGAAATTCGCAAAAACATCCCGCGCGTCCGGTTCAAATTTCTGAATCTGCCCACCGACGAGGCGGTGAAACGGCTCGCCGACGGCCTGATTGATTTTGCGCTGGTTCGTGAGGATGCCGTCGTCCGCCCAATCCAAGCCGCCCCGCTTGGTGTTTTGGGCTATTTGCTTTTCATCCCGCAAACGCTCAAGCCACCGGCCCGGCCCAAGGACGGCTTGAAACTTTTGGACGATTTGCCGCTGGCGACGATAGACGGCGAAGGCAGTTTTCGTGTCGCCCTGGCGGAGGTTGCCCGGAAACAAAAAATCAAAGTGAACATTCAGATTGAATGTTCATCGTTTCCGCTGGCGGCGCGGGCTGTGGTTAAAGGCGAAATGGCCGCCATCCTGCCGGGCATCGCCGCCGCCGAACTGGAAAAAACCGGCGCGGTCGCGGTGCCGCTGGATTTTCTGCGGCATTTTGACCGAAAAATGTGCCTGTGTTCCAACGCCCGTTCCGTGCGCATCCGCCCCATCCTGCAAAAAGTCGGCGAATCCCTGACCAAACTCTGCCGCTTCTAAAACCAAAATACCAAAAATTATGTTCCGAATCGACAACGCCAAGAACCGCATCACCAGACTAAAAGAGGTTCGCTTTTCCGACTTGGGATTCAGCGAACGCGGGCACCTGCAAGAATGGTTGGCAAACCAGCCGGACGCGCTGGGTGAGGAATTGATGATCATCCAAAAAGAATTTGCCGGCTTCGATGACACCAAGGAACGGCTCGACCTACTCGCCCTGGACAAAAGCGGAGCGTTGGTAATCATCGAAAACAAATTGGATGATTCAGGCCGGGATGTCGTCTGGCAGTGCCTTAAATATGCCTCTTATTGTTCCACACTATCAAAATCCACTATCGCGGAAATGTATCAGCAGTTTCTTGATCGCGAGGGGATAAAGGAAAAAGCCCAAGACCGGATTTGCCAGTTTCTAGGCGAGGAAGATTTCGGCGAGGTGATCCTAAACACCGGCAGCGAACAAAGGCTGATTATGGTTGCCGCCCAATTCCGTAAAGAGGTGACATCCACCGTGCTTTGGTTGTTGAAACACGATGTCAGGGTGCAGTGTTTCAAAGCCACACCATTTCAGCACGACGACCTTTTGTTTTTGAATCTTGAGCAGGTGATTCCGTTGGCCGAGGCCCAGGAGTTGATGATTGGAATTTCCGAAAAAGAGAAAGAGGAACATTCGACCGAACGCGGCCAAGCCACGCGCCATATCCTACGGATGGAATTTTGGACTAAAACATTGGAGGCACTGGAACAGGCAGGCATCACCCTGTATGAGAACGTCAACGCGAGCCGGGACCACTGGCTCAATGCCGGGGCGGGCATCGGCGGTGTTCACTACGCGATGATTTTTGGCAAAGATGAAGCCCGTGTTGAATTTGTTTTGTCAGGCAACACTAAGGAAAAAAACAAAGTGCTATTCGATCATCTGACTAAACGCCGGGAACAAATTGAGAAAATGTTTGGCTTGCCGCTTGAATGGCGGCGCATGGATGACAACAAGGTTTCAGCGATAGAGTTTGCCAAGGTATTTGAGGGCTATAACCGTGAGAATTGGCCGGAGATGATAGCGTGGCTTGTTGATCATATTCGCAAGCTTGAGAATGCTTTCAAGCCGCAGATTTCAGATTTGCGCCAGACGCTTCGCACCAAGTTCGCAAAGACCGAATCAAAGGATGAAAAATCATCTGGCGAAGATGTCTGACAACTATGCCATGTTCGCTCATTAGGTTACGAAGGGCATTTTGGGCAAACCCATTTCGGCCTAGCTTGCGAGACATGGCCACAGTGGGAGCACAGAATTACACTTAACTTTTGATCGCAATGAAGGCACTTGGCGGCGACGACATTATTGTCTGGTGTATTTATCGCGTCGTAATATAAATCACCTTCGCTACCGCATACCGGGCAGTCTGCAAATCCTACCATGTCACTCGTCATAGCAAATCCACAGCATAAACACACGATGTCGAGTTCTCCATATTCCGTTTGCGCCCAGGCTTTATGACCGCATTCGGGACAGTTTCTAACCTTCGCAGATATTTCATGTGCAAGGTCAATTGCTTCGGAGATGTAGGTCGGATCTGCTATTATCCTTCCGAACAATTCAGTCCCAAAAATACTGCTGGCACGGTTGCTTAGATAAGAATCCTTGGTCAGAGCCTCCCAAACCAAAGTGTTTAGGACGCGCACCATTAAAGTGATAATTTCGCCTTTAATATCAGATGAAAGTGACGGAAGCCCCAAGTGCGCGATTGAATTTCTATAGCCCTGTAATTTTCCCAGCAACTCTGCTGCATCTATAGGAAGCTCTTTCCGACTGATCAAATATAATTTTGATTGCTCGTAGAATTTTGTTTGCAGTTCACCTTTATTTAATTTGTCTAAAAGCGTTGCTTCGGATTCGTTGTGAAATTTATCTCTCACGATGGCTTTCCAGCCATCAGCGTTCACATGGTGCAATTTTGCAACTACTTCCATTGAGGCTTGGATATTGAGGATGGCCTGCAATAAATCTATCTCTGTTTGCTGCTTGGCAAATAAATGCGTCGCCCCGTGTTGCAGGTAGGCTCGGCAGCTTATTAGAAGAGTATTGGTAAGGAGTTTTTCAAATTGGCTGCGCATTTGCACAAAAGGGTATTCCTGGATTAAGAAACGAACAAGGCGGACCGCCAACAAAATCATGCTGCTGGCAAAGTCGAAAGCAACTTCTCAACCACTCTCATCCAAGCAGATTCCCCCATGCAGCCATGCCGAAGCCCATGGCAGATTCCCCAGTTTTAATCATAGACTCCATCAGCTTACCCTTTCGGTCTGTGGTTTCACCGGCCACTGATCGCCGGGTTGGCCGAGGCCAAGCTGATTGCCAGCACAAACCTGGCGTCCGGGGTGGACGCCGTGACGGTGTGGCGGCGCTATAATGGCCGGGCGGACCTGGAAAACCGGATCAAGGAACTGAGGGATCAGTTCGGGATCAAACTGCTCTGCGTGGACAACTTCTGGGGCACTGAGGCGCCGCATCATCTGGCCATTGCCGCCTATAACCTCTGTGTGCTGCTGCAACGGCGGCTCGGCCAGTTGGAAAAATGCGAGTTAAACACCCTGCGCTGGCGACTGTTTGCATGGGCCGCCATCTGGAGTTTCTATTAGCGAAATTTCGCTGCAAGCACGACACCGATTGTAATGCCAATCACCATTCCGATGGCAATCAGTCCGAGCCATGCCAGCCAGTCCCGTTTCAATTGCACCCCATTGATCCGGCCATCCAGATCCGCGCAGGTTTTACTAAACATTTCTGCGCCAGCTTTCAAGTCGGTTTTGATGTGATGATATGAGGAAATCCCGTCGTCCAAATGCTTTCTTATATCTTGGGCGAAGGCCCCGATGGATTTCAACTGGCTGCGAAATGAACCGGCAGCCAGATTCAACGCCTCGGTGTGGGCTTGGACGACGTTTTTCAATTCATCGGTCTGGTCCCCACCGACGGCAGCAAGATTTTTTACCAGCTCGGCGGTTTGCCGACGATATTCGGCCAGATGCAATTCAATCAATTTTCTGGACTCATTGACCGCCTGCGGCACGAGTGCCGCCGCACGCCATTGCGCGCGCGTCAGCAAGGCAAATTGCACCGGAAAACCATTCTCGTCCCCGTCGCACCATTCCACCAGCATCTTCCGAAATAGCTTGGCTTCGTCAGCTGACAGTCCGGCACACAACGAATCAAAATCGGTGTCATCCATACGTCATTCCCCGAAATTCAATTGCGGCTGCGGTTCCGCCTTCGTTTTCTCCTTTGCTGGCGCTGATTTTTCCTTGGGCACAAATTCCGTAGGCAGCAGCAAATCTGCAATCGCGTCGTATTGCCGGAACAATTTCTGCATGGCCCATTGAATTTCACCCGCCAGCAGTCGTTCCAAATGACCCGCCTCGACGTGCGATAATTCGGCGAAGCTCAAGCCGCGCTTGGCGATGGCCTCGGCTTTTTCAATCGCCAGCAGCGTGGTCGGCGTCACCGCCGGCAACGTCACGGACTTCGCGCCAAATTCCAGCAACTGTTTTTCCAGTTGCGAGCCTTTGAATAAATCGCCGCGCGCCTTGGCGGGATTGTGGACGATGACATAGTCCACGCGGTCGCCTGCGTAGAAAAATAATCTGCCCGCGTTAGTCATGCTTTCCGTGTCGTCGGTCGGGAACAGGAAAAATGTCAGCCGGACACCTTGTTCGGCGCACACGTCAAGAACCTGCAATTCCTCCATAGCGCCCAAGATCAATGCGTCAGCCTGGGCGCGGGTGTCAATGACATGGACCGGGGCGGAATCTTTTAGCACGCGCCGGAACAGACTTAACAAAGCCGTTTTGCTCTCTTGCTCGTTGCCGAGGTGATAGGATCGCACCGTTTGCGGATGCCGGTTGGCGAACGTGTGATGCCGGTCGTCAAGGTCGGAGCCGTTCCACGGCACGCCGAGTTTGTCGAGCCAGGCGGTGCGGAATTCGGCTTCAAAACTTTTGCCGAGATTGCCTTTGGATTGGGGATTGAGGTGGATGCGTCGAGTTGTGTTCATACATTTGTCGGATCGTTTAGGTTCATGTCTTCGGGATTTGGTCGGCGCACTTCGCGCAGTGTCGGAGTTGCGGCCAAAATTGGTTTTCGTGCTAGGGCAGGGGCGATGTCGGTTTGAGTGGTGGTCGCTTTCGACACCGAAGGGGTTTCTTCCCAATGCGTTTGCGCCCGGCGTTGAAGGTGACGCCGATAAAATTGATGCACGCCCTGCGAAGTAATGGCGCAGCCTTTTTCACTGAAAAGCACGGCGGCAATTTCTCGCCAAGTCTTGCGCCGCTGGCGTTGATCACGGATGAAATCCACGAAGGGTTCCAGCCGGCTGTGAAAAGCCCGACCGCCACCGCAATGTTTGCGCTTTGCCGGCCCGCCATCGTTGATGATGTCTGAATTCATCAACGCAAAGTTTAGGGCGTTTCGCACCAAACTGGTTAGCGCATACTCGGCGGATTAAATGGCAAAGGTGGCTGATTAGTCCGGATAGAGTCGGCGATGCAGATTTCGGGCGTTGAAATCCGTTGACGCGAGGTGTTGAATCGCATTGAGCGGTGTTGACGACGGATGTTGAAAGGCGTTTAGCCGCGTTGACAGCATCAACGCCCATCAACGGAATTCAATTACCACTTTTTTCCGTGCCTTTTTCTGAAGCGAATGCTTCGGGGATGGTGTCTAACTAAATTACCGGCTTTCCAATTCCAGAAAGCCGCCACAAATCACGTTCGATTGAACGTATTAAAATTGGA
>Ga0302269_1000455_pt1 | contig 24448 bp, 19 predicted proteins | sample III_Bog_E2_2_FD_194560 | JGI IMG/M metagenome (GOLD analysis project Ga0302269, IMG submission 194560) | Peat permafrost microbial communities from Stordalen Mire near Abisko, Sweden - III_Bog_E2_2 | ecosystem: Environmental > Terrestrial > Soil > Wetlands > Peat | place: Sweden: Abisko...
AAGATAAAATTTCATCCATTAACGCAGAACGCGGAACGCGAAACACGGAACGCGAAACCAATCAACTATCTGAGTTTCGCACCCAGTTTTGTTTCGTAGTTTAACTGCAATTTCTTCATGATGTCATCGATTTGATTATCAGTCAGAGTTTTGCTGTCATCCTGCAATACAAAGCTAACAGCATATGATTTTTTGCCAGGTTCAAGGTTTTTACCTTCGTAAACGTCAAATAAATTTATTCGTTTCAACAGTTTCCGTTCGGTTTCAAACGCAATTTTTTCAATCTCAGCAAAATCTATATTTTTATCCAACAATAAGGCCAAATCTCTTTTTACTTCCGGGAATTTAGAAATCTCTGCAGATTTCACTTTGTGTTCGCCTAATTCAATCAAAACATTATTCCAGTTTATGTCTGCATAATATACCTCAACATCTATATCGGCAACTTTTCTGATAGCAGGATGAACGATTCCGTAAATTGCGAGTATTTTACCTGTTTTGCTGTTTACTGATAATGCTTCGCTCAATAAATCATCTGAATATTCTTCAACAACAAGTTTGCGTAAATTAAATCCAAGACGTATAAAAATATTATCAACATACCCTTTTAGTTGATAATAGCTCGTTTTATCTTCAGTTGTAGTCCAGGACTGACCATGTTTATTGCCTGTAACCCAAATTCCACAATGAAAATCTTCGGAATAAGCAGCCAGTGTTTCATCCTTTTTTTTATTCTCAACATGATAATAATAACAATTACCGAATTCGTAAAATTTCAGATCAGCATTCCGGTGATTTATATTGTAAGCTATGTTCTCCAACCCACCAAAAAGCAAAGTCTGACGCATAACGTTTAAATCGGAACTTAAAGGATTTAATATTTTTACAGAGTTAACTGCAGGGAATGAACTTAAACCGGAATAATAACTCCCTTTTGTCAATGAATTATTTAGTACTTCATTGAATCCCTGAGCAGTGAGTTGTTCGGAGATCAGGTTTTGAAGTTTGTAACTGTCAGGTTTAGTGACAAAACTCAGGTTTGATTTTAAAGTAAGTCCGGTTTCGATATTATTATATCCGTAAATTCTTAAAATATCTTCGATAACATCAACATCCCGTTGGACATCCACACGATAAGCAGGAACCTGAAGTTCATATCCTTCGTTAGTTTCACTCACAATTTTTATTTCAAGTGCACCCAGAATAGTTTCGATATTTTCTTTTCCTATTTCTTTTCCTATTAAGGTATTGATTTTATGGAATGATAAAGAGACATCAAATGGTTTAGTTTCAACAGGGTAGACATCAACAATATCACTTGAAATCAGCCCGCCGGCCACTTTCTGAATCAACAGAGCACAACGTTTCAGTACATAGATTGTATTTGTAGGGTCGCAACCTCTTTCATAACGGAATGAAGCATCCGTATTCAAGCCATGGCGGCGAGCAGTTTTTCGGATCGATACAGGATTGAAATAGGCACTTTCCAGAAATACATTTTCTGTTGACAGTGTAACCCCTGAATCCAGTCCTCCAAAAACCCCACCAATACACATTGGTTTTTCAGTATCACAAATCATTAAATCTGTGTCACTAAGTTTTCGGTCTACACTATCCAACGTTTTAAAAGGTGTTCCTTCCGGGAGAGTTTTTACAATTACTTTACCTCCTTTAATTTTGTTTGCATCAAAAGCATGAAGGGGTTGTCCAAGCTCCTGCAATACAAAATTGGTCACGTCAACAACATTATTGATAGGACGGATCCCAATGATTTTCAACCTGTTTTTCAACCAGTCAGGTGATTCGGCTACCTTTACTCCCGAAATAGTTACTGCTGAGTAACGAGGGCAGGCATCTGTATTTTCAACTTCAACTGGAATGGTAAGGGATGTATTTTGAACAGAGAAACCATCTACTGATGGTCTGATTAGTTTTACCGATTTATCTTTCAATGCAAAAAAAGCAGTCAGATCCCTGGCAACTCCGAAGTGGGATGCAGCGTCCACACGGTTAGGTGTGATGTCAACTTCAAGCAATGTATCATTTTTTATACCGTAATAATCTTTTGCCAAAGAGCCCACTAATGCATTGGAAGGTAATACAATGATACCTTCGTGGCTGGTTCCGACTCCAATTTCATCTTCAGCACAGATCATGCCAACCGATTCAACACCCCTTATTTTTGATCGTTTGATCGTAAAGCTCTCATCTCCTGAATACAATTTTGTTCCTACTGTGGCAACCACCACTTTTTGTCCGGCAGCAACATTCGGGGCACCGCATACAATTTGCAATGGTTGATCCGATCCGGTATTTACGGTTGTAACATGTAAATGATCCGAATTTTCATGGTTGATACATGTCAGGACTTCTCCGATTACCAATCCTTCCAATCCGCCTTTTATGGTTTGAACTTCTTCCACTCCACCTACTTCCAACCCGATGGAAGTTAATGCTTTTGATAATTCATCAGGGGTAACATCAATATTAATGTACTGTTTCAGCCAATTATAGGATATATTCATAACTAAATATGTTATTTTTTTTAAGGCACAAAGATACGATTTTTTTTACAGTTATGGATTTGAAAAATTCAAAAATGAGTCATTGTTATACGGATAAGGATTGGTTATACTTTTTTGTTGTATTTAATTTAATTTACAATCCCGGAATTATACCCGAAATGAAACGATAAGAATTAGTTGGAATAATATTCAAAGCTTTACTTTTTACATTTGATTTTTAGCGACAAGCGGAAATTTCAGGTGAAGTTTATTCTGAAATTCAGTTGAATGACAGAATTACAATGTTTATCAGGAAATTCCGTTATTTACAATGGACTAAAACAGAATCCTAGCATTATACTTTATAATTTAAAACTCCTTTTATTAAATCAATATCATAATAATTGAACTCTACCTTTTTCGATGCGTTATAATAAATTATTTTTGTGTCATCAAAATCAGAATACTTCAAAACACATAAACTAAATGGTTCAGGAAAATTTTATACGGTTATTCGAAGATGGATTTCGAAGAAACTGGGATTTAAATGGGTTTAGCAATTTCGGCGAAAACAGTACCCTTACATATGCTGATATTTCAAGAAAAGTAGCTGAATTGCACCTTCTTTTTGAACAATGCCATATAAAACGAAACGATAAAATTGCTTTAACCGGACGTAATAATGCAAATTGGGCTATAACTTATCTGGCAACAGTAACATATGGAGCTTTAATAGTTCCAGTACTTCAGGATTTTAATCCAAATGATGTTCATCATATTGTAAACCACTCCGAATCAAAACTTTTATTTGTCGGAGACACGGTTTGGGAAAATCTGGAAGAAGAGAAACTGACAACTGTCAAAGCTGTTTTTTCATTAACCGACTTCAATTGTATTGCACTTTTAAACAAAACGGAAGAAATGAAGGCAGATAAAATGAATGAAGTGGAAGTAGAGCCGGAACCTGTGATAGACTTGAAAATGATTCATTTTGATCATATTCATCAACTTTTCAATCAAAAATATCCTTATGGTTTTCATCGTGACTGCGTTCGGTATATAGATAAACCCAATTCAGAAGTTGTTTCAATTAATTACACATCAGGGACAACGGGATTTAGTAAAGGGGTAATGATAAGTGGGAATGCACTGGCCGGTAATATTACTTTCGGCATTCGGACTAAACTGGTAGCTCCTGAATTCCGTATACTATCCTTTTTACCTTTAGCCCATGCATATGGATGTGCATTTGAATTTCTAACTTCTGTTTGTGCCGGATGCCATATACATTTTATAGGAAAAACACCTTCACCAAAGATATTATTAAAAGCTTTCGCAGAAATAAAACCAAATGTTATTTTTTGTGTGCCTTTAATCATTGAAAAAATTTATAAGAAACAAATTCAGCCTTTATTAGCTAAGCCAACTATGCGATGGGTGCTGAGTATTCCTTTTCTGGACCAACAGGTATTAGGACAAATCAGAAAAAGACTGATTGATGCCTTTGGAGGAGAATTCTCTGAGATTGTTATTGGCGGTGCACCTTTAAATGCTGAAGTAGAAGAATTTTTCAATAAAATAAAATTCCCTTTTACTGTCGGTTATGGAATGACAGAATGTGCTCCCCTGATCAGTTACTCCCATGCTGCCGATTTTAAACCAAAATCTTCAGGTAAATTGCTTGATAGTATGGAAGCAATGATTATGCATCCTAATCCTGACACCGGAGAAGGTGAAATCTATGTGCGTGGTGAAAATGTCATGACCGGTTATTATAAGAATCCTCAAGCTACTGCACTAATTCTTGATATGGATGGTTGGCTGCATACAGGTGACTTAGGAAAAATTGATGCCGAAGGAAATGTTTTTATACGGGGACGTAATAAAACTATGATTTTAAGCCCAAGTGGTCAAAACATCTTTCCTGAAGAAATTGAAGCAAAACTTAATAATATGCCTTTTGTAATGGAAAGTTTGGTAATTGAAAATAATAAAAAGTTAATTGCATTGGTATATCCCGATTATGATGGGTTGGATATAGAGCATATTGAACTGAATAAATTGGATTTTTTAATGGAAGAAAATAGAAAATCACTCAATTCAATGCTCGCAACATACGAAAAAGTGTCAAAAATTCAACTTTATCCACACGAATTTGAGAAAACACCAAAAAAAAGCATCAAACGTTACTTATATTCGACTTAATTTCTGTTTTTTAATCAGCTGATATATAAATATATATATTTTATTTCGAGTTATTTGATGATTATTTTGAAAAAAGACCGTTATTATTAATCTATGACAAATAAATGCTGTATCTTTGCAGCGATTTTGAATAACAAAATTAACATGTTAAATTTTTTAAAGGTTTAAAGTAATGAAAAAAGTATTTTTATTTTGCGTTTTAGCTTTGGCTTTCGCATCTTGTTCACCAAAAAAAGCTGAAGAAGCTCCAAAAGCTGATTCTACCGTTGTTGCTGTTGATACTGTAGCTACTGATTCTGCTGCAACTGTTGCAACTGACTCAACTAAGGCTGTTAAGTAATTTTAGCTAACGTAAATTTATTTACGGAGCAAAAGTCTGTTAGATATTATCTGACGGACTTTTTTTTTGCCCCTCAAGTTGAAATTTGTACTAAAAAAATATTTTATTGGGGGAAATATCCTCAAAAAGACTTAAAAATCAATCAAACCAAAAAATATTTTAAAAAAAAGTGATATTTATTAATGCAGAATAAAAAAATGATGTAACTTTGCATCGATTTTGAATTGCAAAACAAACATGTTAAATTTTTAAAAGTTTAAAAGAAATGAAAAAAGTAATTTTGTTTTTTGTGGTAGCTATGGCTTTCGCATCTTGTAAACCTAAAGCAACTGAAACAGCACCTAAAGCTGACTCAACAGTTGTAGCCGTTGATTCAACAAAAGCTGCTATGGACACAACTAAAGTTGACACAACTAAAGTAAAGTAAAAAAGCTAACGCAAAAAGAAATTCTTGCAAGCGTTAAGTCCGTTATTTCGATAACGGACTTTTTTTTTTAAAATTCAGTTATCGGGGCATTTTTTGTACCTTTGTCATCGAAAATATTAAAAGAAACAGATTATGTTACGAATTGCAGTACAGGCCAAGGGGAGATTAAACGAAGATACAATGTTGTTACTCACTGAATCAGGAATAAAACTTGAATCAGGGAAGCGACTTTTACTTCTTCCTGCCCGGAATTTTCCTTTAGAAGTTTTATTTCTGCGTGATGATGATATTCCTCAATCGGTTGCAGATGGTGTAGCAGATATTGGTATTGTGGGTGAAAATGAATATGCTGAGAAGAAAAAAAATGTCGTTCTCACAAAAAGATTAGGCTTTAGTAAATGCAGACTTTCACTGGCTATACCAAAAGAGAATCTATATACCGATATATCCTGGTTTAATGGAAAAGTTATTGCCACCTCCTATCCCGAAATTTTGAGTGATTTCCTCAAAGAGAAAAATGTTAAGGCTGATATACATGTCATTACAGGATCTGTTGAAATTGCTCCAAGCATTGGATTATCTGATGGCATTTTCGATATTGTCAGTTCAGGAAGTACGTTGATAACAAATCATTTGAAAGAAGTGGAGGTTTTAATGAAGTCGGAAGCTTTATTAATTTCAAATCCAACCCTGACACCTGAAAAACAAGCAGTTTTAGATGAATTACTTTTCAGGTTTGAAGCTGTAAAAATGGCTGAGGATAAAAAGTATGTGCTGATGAATGTACCTACTGAGAATATTGAAAAGATTATTGAGGTTCTTCCCGGCATGAAAAGTCCTACAATAATGCCTTTGGCAAAAGAAGGATGGAATTCACTCCATGCTGTGATTGATGAAAAAAGATTCTGGGATATTATTGGCAAACTAAAAGCACTTGGTGCAGAAGGGATACTTGTCGTTCCAATTGAAAAAATGATTTTATAATCTGCCAAAAAATCCAAACCGGAAAGAAGTTTTTTTTGTTATTGGATCTTTATCAAATATTTTTCTATGAATTTATGTATTGATCAGGGTAATTCGAGTACAAAAGTAGGGATATTCAATCAGAATGAATTGATTGAAAGTACTGTTTATGTGAAATTTGATAAAAATGAATTATCAGATTTATTAGTTAAATTTCCGGTACAATCCTGTATCATTTCAAGTGTGGTTTCAAACAATGAACTACTTGTAAAAGAATTAAACTCTAAAATTCATAGATTGATCGAATTAACCCATAAAACCGAAATTCCGGTTGAAAATAAATATTCAACCCCTGAGACTTTAGGAAAAGACCGGTTAGCCGCAATTGTCGGAGCTGCTTATCTCAAACCCGGGAGTGATATTTTAGTTATTGATGCCGGAACTGCTATTACGTATGATTTTATTGACTCGAATCGAAATTTTTTAGGAGGGAATATTGCTCCCGGCATTGATTTGAGATTAAGATCACTTCATGAATTTACTCAAAAATTACCAATTGTAGAACCAAAAACCGAAAGCCCTTTCCTGGGAGATTCGACCGAATCAGCGATCCTTTCCGGAGCACTTTATGGAATTGTTTTCGAGATAGATGGTTATATTGATGCTTTAAAAATTAAATATCCACAACTTTCTACTTTTTTAACAGGAGGTAGCACTTTTTACTTTGATACCAAGCTAAAAAATGCCATCTTTGCAGAACGAAATTTAGTGTTAATCGGACTTAACCGCATTCTTCAATACAATGTACAAAAATAAGCTTTTACTTCTCGTACTTGCGTCAATCATTTTCGCTCAATTTACTAATAGTCAAAACAATACTAATTCGCCCTATACACGATTCGGATATGGAGATATTAGTGACATGAACAACGGTGAACAAAGAGCGTTGGGTGGAGTTGCCATCGGCTCCCGGTCAAATACAAGTATAAATACTGTTAACCCTGCTTCATATAGCAGTGTGGACAGTATGACTTTTATGTTTGACCTTGGAACTTCGGCATTAATTTCCAATTTTTCGGATCAAACCCAGGGGAAAAGTACCTTTAATGCCAATTTAGAATATCTAACCATGCAATTCCCGTTAGGCAAATGGCTGGGATTTAGTGCGGGGTTATTGCCTTACTCTTTTTCAGGGTACGACTTTTATTCAAACGATACCCTTTATCAGAAAACGAACAATAAACTAAGGGATACAGTAGCCTATACTAACAGTTTCATTGGTAGCGGTGGATTTAGTCAGGTTTATATGGGACTTTCGGCAAAGCTTTTTAATCACTTTTCGGTTGGTGTAAATGCATACTATATGTATGGTACTATTTATAATTACAGGGATTTGTCTTTTGCTTCAACATCAGGGTTTACCTCAACTACAGAGGCTAATATTATCAGGGCAAACAATTTCAGATTCCGGTTTGGTTTACAATATTTTAATACTTTTGCCGAGAAACATGATGTAACTTTAGGAATCATTTACGAACCTAAAATAAAACTGAATGGCGGATTTTCTCAAATAACTACAGGTGTCTTAAATGATACAATTGATGCCAGTCATCCAAATTATACTGCTTATGGTTTTGAACTGCCTTCATCTTATGGTATAGGACTTAATTATATGTATGATAAAAAACTTTCAATTGGAATAGATTATAGTTTGCAGGAATGGAAAGATGCAGAATTTTATGGTAAATTGGATAGCTTAAGTAACCGTTCAAAACTGGCAGTCGGAGTTGAATATCAACCGAATCCAAGAGGCAGGCACTTTTCAGACAGAGTTCGTTATCGTGCAGGATTTAATGTAAGTAACTCTTATTATAAAGTGAACGGTGTTACACCTCCGGAAAACTTTGAAATAACCGGTGGTTTAGGATTGCCATTATATAATAAAACCACAAACTCCATTTCAATGTTAAATGTTTCTCTTGAATACGGAAAAATAGGTTCTACCGACAACCTCAGGGAGGATTATCTCAAACTAACTTTTAACATCGTATTTGATGAACACTGGTTCTTTAAACGTAAACTTTAATCGTGAGCTGTACTCAAATGATAGTCAATGATTGAAATGAGACCTTTAAAGTCACGTTTTTTACAATTAGTAACTCTGGTCGGCAGGACAGTAATTTGCAGTATCTTCTTCCTGCTGTTTATAGTTTCGTGCAGTAATGATAAACCTGATAAAATCGGCGCAGTTGTCGACCGCACAAAATTGCCAAAGCTTCACGCCACTGAAATAACCACTATCATTTCGGATTCAGGTATTACCCGTTACCGGATTACGGCACCCCGTTGGGACATTTACGATAAAGCCAGTAAACCTTATCAGGAATTCCCCGATGGTATCTATTTTGAAAAATTCGATGCGAATATGAAAGTGGTTGCCAATATTCAAAGTAACTATGCACGATTCGACGAAAACGATCAATTATGGGAATTACGGGGTAAAGTGAGAGCAATGAATATTCAGGGCGAACTTTTTGAAACAGAACAATTATTCTGGAACCAACGGCAGGCAAGATTTTATTCTGATAAGTTAATTAAAATCACTCAGGCAACTCATATCATAACCGGGATAGGTTTTGAATCGAACGAAACAATGACGAATTACACGATTAAGAAGCCACAAGGTGTTTTTCCTTTAAATGAGAATGCACCTACTTCAGCTCCGATACCTGCTCCACAGCCGGTAAATCCGTCAATAAATCCGTCAACGAATTCAAAACCTAAAACTGCCTTTCCTCCTGTTAAATCAACACAGGTAATACCACCATTTCATAAAACAACTACTCCTAACGGGATTCCGGTTGCTCATAAAAAACAGGCTTCAGCAAAACAACAATTAAAAAAGGACTAATCCATATGTTGGAATCAGTCCTTTTTTGCTGTATGATGGATTGTTTGAAAAGTTTAAAAGGTTTGTAAGGTTTGAAAGGTTATAACCCCACTCCCACTCTATTTTAAAATTAACATGTAATAAATTTACACTAAACCAGCACTACCAGATTGTATTGTAATTTATTTTTAATGTGATAATTGGATGTCAAATACCGGCAATCCTTTTTATTTCGTCAATGATGGCATTTGCAAATCCTTCCGCCTGTTCCCGGGTCCGTGCTTCGGAATAAATCCGGATAATAGGTTCGGTATTCGATTTTCTTAAATGCACCCAACCTGTGGGGAAATCAATTTTCACTCCATCAATATCATTTATCTCATATTGTTTATAGGAGTCTTTGATGACCTTTAAAATGTCATCAACGTTGATGGAAGGTGTTAATTGAATCTTATTCTTAGAGATATAATATTCAGGATACGTTTTACGTAAAGCAGAAACAGAAAGCTTTGACTTAGCCAGATGGGTTAAAAACAATCCGATTCCTACCAATGAATCCCGTCCATAATGACTTGCCGGATAAATTACGCCACCATTTCCTTCGCCTCCAATCACTGCATGGGTCGATTTCATAGTTGTAACCACATTTACTTCGCCCACTGCAGCTGCCGTGTACGTACCGCCATATTTAGCAGTCACGTCTCTCAGGGCACGTGTAGAGCTTAAATTTGATACTGTATTGCCGGGAGTATGTTGAAGTACGTAATCGGCAACTGATACCAGAGTGTATTCTTCGCCAAACATACTTCCATCTTCACAAATAATGGCTAAACGGTCAACATCAGGATCTACAACAAATCCGACATCCGCTTTAACCTGTGTCATTAGCGAAGAAATCTCGGTCAAATGTTCAGGCAACGGTTCAGGGTTGTGAGGGAACTGACCTGTCGGGTCACAGTATAATTTCTCAACTTTTGTAACACCCAGGGCTTTAAGTAAAGCAGGAATGACAATTCCGCCTACTGAATTTACACAATCAACAGCCACCCTGAAATCAGCAGCCTTTATTGCTTCTACATCGACCAGATCTAATGCTAAAACACTGTCGATATGTCTTTGTGTAAACGAAAAATCTTCGGTCAACTTCCCTATTTCATCAACCTGTGAAAATATAAAACTTTCGTCAGCAGCGATTTTCAACACATTCTCACCTTCAGACGAATTAAAAAACTCACCCTTTTCATTCAATAGTTTTAAAGCATTCCATTGTTTTGGATTATGGCTTGCGGTGAGAATAATTCCCCCTGCAGCATTTTCCCATTTTACTGCCAGTTCGGTTGTAGGAGTGGTTGCGAGCCCGATATTCACAACATCAAAACCCATTCCCAGAAGGGTACCTGTTACCAACTCGCTGACCATTTGTCCGGATATCCGGGCATCCCTGCCTACAACAATTTTGTTGTGTCCTGTTTTATTGTTCTTAATCTGAGTTGCATAAGCAGCTGTAAACCGGACTATATCCAACGGATTCAGTCCATCACCTACAGGTCCGCCCATAGTTCCACGGATGCCTGAAATAGATTTAATTAGTGTCATGTTTGAGATTTGAATATTAAGATACGTTGAGCGTTGAGAATTGAGCGTTGAGCTTGATTCTTTGATCCGGGTTCGTTATTCATGACTATTGGCTCTATGCTCTAAGCTTTATACACTATGCTTTATGCTCTATGCTTTTTTCTTTAAGCTCTTTGCTTTATTCTCTATGCTCTAAGCTCTATGCTCAAAGCTCAAAGTCTCTATGCTCTTCTTATCTTTGAAATTTAATATTTATATCATAACCACGGGGAGTAACACTCATCATATCAGCATTGAACCCGATTTTTGAGGGAACAATAATTTTGCATGACGCACCGTTTCTTTTGAGGTAGGAAGCTGCTTCCTGAAAAGCTTTACATGATTGGGTAAGATCTCCGTAGACGAAATCCGATGGATAAGGGTAATCAATCGTATTTAAATTACTGATTGTGTCGGAGGGTACTCCCAGCGTATATTGCAGGAATCTGGGTACAACAGTATCTTTAAGCATTAAAGTATCATTGCTTTTTACAGAATCTCCGTAATTTACCATATGGAAATACAATCCGCTTGAAGTCTCTGCATAAATTTCCTTACCATCCTTCATCCATATAGAATCAGCCGGGAAAGTCGAAACAAGCTGAATATTATTCCGAACAACAAATCCATGTATCAACGATTGTTCATCATTCAGCAATTGGGCATAAGTTTCTGTACTGCTACATGATGAAGCAAATAACGAAGCAAGAAAAATCAGAAAAAACAAATAAGAAATTCGTTTCATATCACTAGTTTATTTTTATACAAATATCCGATTAAATAACGAGAATTAAAAGTTAAGAAAATAAATAAAGATATAAGATTTGTACTTGACATTTTAAAGGCTAAATCAATAATAGCCTTAATCACAAAAAATTAATCGAATACCTTTACCTCATAAATTAAGGAAGTATAGGGTGGAATCAATGGTTCTTCACCTTTCATTCCATAAGCAAGATACCACGGAATGATCATGGTGGCACTATCACCTTTGTTCATTAATTTAAGCCCTTCTTCCAAACCTGCAATAATTTGATTTTTACCAATAACAATTTGCTTTTCATTACGTTGAAGCAGTTTCCCTTTTAAGGACATTAAACTGTACGAAAAGGTACAAACTGTTGAATCATTAATTTTCGATCCTTTCCCTAATCGTTCAATCTTATACCAAAACCCGATTTCACTTTTTTTAAATGCTTTATCTTTTTGAAGTGCAATTGTTTTGAGTATTCCATCCTCTTTTTTAGCTAAATTCTGATTAATGGCAAGCAATGAAACAGCATTTTTATCAATTTCCACCCCTTTATTTGAAGGGAGCTGAGGCTGTTGTTTATGACAGGATAGCAACAGGAAACAAAAGAAAAACAAGAAAATTATTTTTTTTGTATTATACATAGTGTTAAGTTAATCTGAAAATGAATCAATTTGAAAATTTGGAAATGAAATAAATCAATGATTTATGATTTACTCAACACAAATAATTATCTTAACATTGCATAGTAATTTATCGGATATTGGCGATGCTCATAATATCGGAGAATACTCCCGCAGCTGTGACACCGGCACCTGCTCCATATCCTTTAATCATCATGGGGTATTCGTTGTATCGCTCTGTGGTGATTAAAATGATGTTATTGCTTCCCTGCAAATCATAAAACGGATGCATAGTATCTACTTCATGAAGTCCTACTTCACATTTTCCATTTTCCATGGTGGCTACGAACCTCCAACGTTTTCCCTGTGCGGCCAGGGTCTTTCGCTTTTGTTCAAATTCAGCATCCAGTTCGGATACGGTTCCCCAGAAGTCATCAAGAGTCCCTGCAAAATATTTATCAGGAATAAATAAATTTTTAATCACATCAGTCTGTTCCACCTTATAACCGGCTTCGCGTGCCAGTATGACCAGTTTGCGTATCACATCCTTTCCACTCAAATCAATACGGGGATCGGGTTCTGAAAACTTTGCTTCTTTTGCCATCAGGATCGCTTTACTTAAAGGGATCTTTTCACTGATGGTATTGAAAATAAAGTTTAAGGTTCCTGACAGTACGGCTTCCATTTTCTGTATATGGTCACCACTGTTTATCAGGTTATTCATCGTGTTGATAATGGGTAAACCGGCTCCCACATTCGTTTCGAACAGGAATTTAACTCCCCGCCGGCGGGCTGTGTCTTTCAGAAGGATATAATTATCGTACGATGAGGATGCTGCAATTTTATTAGCTGCCACTACGGAGACATTGTTTTGCAACAAAGTATGGTACAAATCGGAGATTTGAGAATTAGCCGTGCAATCCACAAATACCGAATTGAATATGTTCATGGTCAATATTTCTTTACAAAAATGATCAGGCGAAGCATCAACACCGTTCAGTTTCAATTCTTCCGGATAGTTTTCCAGATCAATGCCGTCGCGCGAAAACAACATCTTTTTACTCGACGAAATCCCGACAACATTCAATTGAAGTCCGTTCTGCGACATCAGCAGTTTCTGTTGCTTCCTGATCTGGGTTAACAGGCTCCCTCCCACTGTTCCAATGCCGGCTATAAAGATATTGAGTACCTGGTATTCGGACAGGAAAAACGAATCATGAATTACATTCAGTGCTTTGCGAAGAGAGTTTTTATCGGTAACGAACGATATATTTGTTTCCGATGCACCCTGAGCACAGGCCACAACATTTATTCCGTTACGTCCGAGAGTACCGAATAACTTACCGGCAATACCGGGAGTACGTTTCATGTTGTCGCCGACTATAGCCACTGTTGCCAGATCATCTTCGGAGAAAATTTCATTGATCTCTCCCTGCTCTATTTCGGACGAAAATTCTTTGCGCAATACCTCAACGGCCAACCCACTGTCGGCATTCCGGACACCAATGGAGGTCGTATTTTCGGACGAAGCCTGCGAAACCATAAAGACACTGATACCGCTTTTAGCCAGTACCCTGAATATACGGTAATTCACGCCAATCACTCCTACCATACCAAGTCCCTGTACGGTAATCAGCGAAGTATCATTAATGGAGGATATTCCTTTAATGGCTTTCCCTGCTTCACCGGTCTTTTCACGGGAGATATAGGTTCCTTCGGCTTCAGGATGAAAGGTATTTTTAATTCTGACAGGGATATTTTGATGGAAAACAGGAAATATTGTAGGAGGATAAATTACTTTTGCCCCAAAATTGCAAAGTTCCATGGCTTCAATAAAACTTAGTTTTTCGATCACATAGGCATTATTGATAATTCGCGGATCAGCAGTCATAAATCCATCCACATCACTCCATATTTCAAGGATTGAGGCATGCATGCAGGCAGCTATAATGGCCGCTGTATAATCCGAACCGCCACGTCCCAGATTGGTGATAAAGTTGGTAGTCGAATCGGTGGAGATAAAACCTCCGCAAACACAGATACGGGGTGCATTCGTAAAATTTTCACGAATCAGGGCATTTGTTTTCTCAAAATCGACAATATGTTTATCGAATTGGTTTTCGGTTTTTATAAATGTTTTGGCATCGTAATGAACAGCATCGTTAATGGCGGCACTGACAATAATCGATGAAATGGATTCACCGTAACTGACAATCGTATCGATAATTTTTGTGGATATATCTTTTATTAACGATACACCACGGAAGATATTGGATAAGTCATTAAACTGAAGCTTTACCTCGTTTAAAATCTCTTCCTTTTTAGCAGCAGGAATGACACCTTCAATGACTTCCAAATGACGTGTCAACATAAGGTCATATTCGGCAAGATAAGATTTATCGCCATCGCACGCAAGCCGGGTGATACTGTAAAGTTGATCGGTGACTCCCGAAAGGGCGGATACGACAACTATCACTGGTTTATCCTGCGCTTCAACAATCTTTTTCACACTTAAAACACCATTGACCGAACCTACGGATGTTCCGCCGAATTTTAATACCTTCATCGTTATGAGTAATGTTTAATTAATCTTATTTTTCTGATTGCAAAATTAGCGTTTTTTCCCCGATTAATCAGTGCTTTTCCCCATTTTTAGGTAAAACTGTTGTATCTTACCAAAAAATGAACTACTTTTGCAGCTCAATTTTAATAGTCCAACCATCGGTTAAGCACTTTTTGCTATACTTGTTGTGAATTATAAAGATTGTTGATTGGTCTGGTAGCTCAGCTGGATAGAGCAACGCCCTTCTAAGGCGAAGGCCAAGGGTTCGAATCCCTTCCGGATCACGTTTCAACTAAATTATCCGCTATAAAGTAAGTTTATAGCGGATTTTTTTGTGTAATACCGGCAAAAGGAGCGGCATAAATTCTGTTATCAATTAAAAATTAACCATTTTGAGAAAATAATAAAAAATTAAAAAACATCAAATATGTCTACAGCAATTCAAGAAGATAAACGAAAGGTGACCACACACCGACTTAAAGAAATGAAAGATCGTGGAGAAAAGATATCAATGCTCACAGCTTACGATTACTCGATGGCATCTATTATTGACCAGGCCGGAATGGACGCCATACTGGTTGGAGATTCTGCTTCGAATGTAATGGCTGGCAATATAACCACTTTACCTATGACACTTGATCAGATAATATATCATGGTGTTTCAGTAATGAGGGCTGTAAAAAGAGCATTAGTAGTCGTAGATATGCCTTTTGGAACCTGCTCGGGAAATCCGATGAAATCACTGGAGGCCGCAATTCGAATCATGAAAGAAACCGGTGCAGACGCATTGAAAATTGAAGGTGGCAAAGAAATTATTGAAGATATACGTATTATAGTAAACGCTGGGATTCCCGTCATGGGCCACTTGGGACTTATGCCTCAATCCATCAACAAATACGGTACCTACACCGTAAGAGCAAAAGATAAGGAAGAAGCTGATAAACTTGTTAGTGATGCTTTGCTGTTGGAAAAAATCGGGTGTTTTGCCATTACGTTGGAGAAAATACCTGCAAAGCTTGCCGGAAAAATTACCGATAAAGTTACTATACCAATCATTGGAATCGGTGCCGGACCACATGTTGACGGGCAGGTATTGGTTATGCACGATATGCTTGGTATTAATAAAGGATTCTCACCTAAATTTCTACGCAGGTATGAAGATTTACATACCGTTATTACGAATGCTGTAGCTAATTATATTTCTGATGTCAAAAGCAAAAGTTTCCCGAATGAGAGCGAGTCATATTGATTATATAAAATGATTACCAGATATTTTGCAAAACTCTACATATCCATATTGCAGTTTCTGGCATAAATACATGTTATTTAGTGTGTTTATTTGAAGTATTTATTACTTTAAGAGAGAAACTAGTTATTTTAAAATCATTCAATGTCTATTGTAATAATCTATTATTTTGAAATAGTAGCGAGCTTCCTCCCATCTGTAGCATCAAAGCCGTCAAGCTAAGTGACAAATGATTTTATAAATAACTGGTTTTCGGGCTGAAAGCCCTTAGCTTGACGGCTACACCTATAGCCTACCCATTGATGACTATCGGACAAAACCTTTAAGCGTATACAGTACCGTCTCAACTTATTACAACTGAATCCGGCTGATATAACTGCTTAGTGAATTGCGTGAACCATTTGGGGTTGAGAAATAAATCCAGCTATGAACATTACCACCTGCCCATTCTACAGGTAAATCCACTGTAATCATACCAACCGATCGGAGTGTACAATTTTGTTTGAATACGGCCGCCTGCTCTTCTTCCTGAAAAAACACCAGGCTCACCTTATCATTTGCGATGGAAAAATCCATTAGTTCGGTCGACCAGTTAACCATCACAGAGTTTCCTGTCGTTTTTTGAGCCGATGCTTCTCTCGAAACAGTCAGACTTCCTTCGGATACGATCAGTTTCGGATAATCGATGCTGTAATCGGGTGAAGTGCCTGTTACGGCAGTCTTAAAGGCTAGTGAAACGCCATGATTATGCCCACCGTTTTTAAGAAATGTTATCTTAAACACGCCTTTAAGACAGACCATTCTGGAAACTACAAAACCGAATTTAGAGCGTTGAGCCAACTGTTCCTCCGATTTCGGGTCATAAGGGGCATTAAATACTTTCAATACATTCTTGTTGTTTTTCATGACAACAGCTACGGCACTTCCGTGTCGTCCGGAAATTGACCCAAAGGTCATTGATGTGAATCTTGCCATTTTATTGAGATTTAGTGTGTAAAATATCGTAAGTCTCTGTTTATGTCGTTTTCAATCATCGAATAACTATTCCATCTCCAATGGGTAATCAATCTTTTTACAGATTTAAATACAAAAATACAACCTAAATTTTATATTTTCACTTAAAACATTAAATAAATTACACATATATTGGGGTAAATATTAAATTGGGGTAAAAATTAAATTGGGATATCATTTATATAAATCCATTTGTTAGTCTGTTTGATAGGAATCTAATAAATTAGATTATCAGGATTGGCGAAATATCTTAATGTGGTTATTACAAATGTCTGATAATTTAAGAGTATTTATATTGCTTTGAATTAAATATTACAAAACCGCTACTGATTTAAAGTGGTGGTTTTGTAAGAAAAATTAAATACGACAATTATGTTATAAATTTACTTCGTATTCTTTCATTAAATTTGTTAGCGCTTCAACATGATTTGTTTCGTTTTTACCTTGTGGATGCTGCGAAGTAATAAAAATAGTATCTTTAATTTTATAGAGTTTTGTTTCATAACCATCCCAATTAATTTTAGCCACACTCTTTGTGTGATTATTATCATTTAAATAGAACATAAAATTCTTTTCCCAACCTGAAGTAAACATGATAACATATTTAGGAGAAAGGATTTCTATTTCTTTGGCAAGTATTTTTTGACAGGATTTTAATTGTTCATAATAAAGTTTGTCATTTGGATTTCCGCCGTTAAAAGGTGAGATCTTACATAAATTACTCCATGCAACGTTGGAATACCATTCTTTATTAGGGTAATAATGTTGGCTCACTCTTTTAATTACTCTCCAAAATGCAGATTTATTAGTGTTATATTGTTCATCTCCTTCAAGATTACTAACCCATTCCATTTGATCTATTCTTGCAAATATTCTATCTGATGTTTCTCCAAACAGAACATTAATATCGGTTTCGTCACTAATCCAACCATTAACGGCTTTCCCAACAAATAAAATACCTGTTTTTTCTTTCTCAGGGAAATTTTCACCCCACTGTAAACAAAAAGTACAAACATCTTCAAACGAATTATTTTTTAATAATTCTTCATACAAAGGTAATAAATTGTCTTTTAATTCTTTCTTTGAAATTTTCATACTGATTTTATATTAGTGTTTAATTCGAAATAACTCATATTGTCATTCTTACTCCATTTCGTTTCAACCAGGTCTCATATTCCTGGTATCCTGGGCATACTGCCGAAACCTTATCCCAGAAAGCACGTGAATGATTGGGATGTTCCAAATGTACCAATTCATGAATAATCAGATAATCGAATACTGCCATTGGAGCCATCACGCATCTCCAGTTAAAGTAAATATTACCGTCAGGAGTACATGATGCCCATCGTGTAGGAAGTTCACGTATTTCCACTTTGCCGGGCAATTTCCTGACTGCTTTTTGATAGATTGATATGCGTTCAGCAATCTTCAGTTTGGCTTGTTTCTTATAAAATTGAACGAAAGCATCTCTTGGATTGATAGCTTTATCACTCAACAGGAACTTACTATCTTTAAATACAAGATTCCTTTTCTGATTTTCTACAATATGTAAATTATAATTTTTACCCAGGTACATAAACGATTGCCCGGAAACATATTGCCGTTCTATCTGCTCCTTATTCAACTCTTTCCAGTAAAGTAGCTTTTTATGAATCTCGTATTCTTTAGTATGCAATATCTCCAGTATACGTTCGTCTTCTAATTTTTCAGGCACTTGCACACTAACAGTTCCATCCCGTTCAATGACAATATGCATTGTTTTTTTACGGGTTGATCGTATTACACAAATATCCAATCCGTTCAGGTTCATTTTATGTCCTTTAATATCTCTGAATAATTATTTTTTGCAAGCATCATCATTTGGGACGAAAGCTCTTTATCTTTTGAGCTTATACCAGGGATACCACAATGACGGATACGTTGTTCAATTTTACCAACTACTTTTTTCTTTTCATCATTCTTCTCCCAGAAATTGGCAATTTCAACACCTTCTTTGATAAATTTATAGATAAATCCTGTCAGAACAATAACCTTATTTTCTGTTTCCTCAGTCAGATCTCCTTCAATTGCTATTGAAATTAAATCCATAAATGGAGCTTGAATCTTAGGCACTTTATCATATTCTTTACGTCCTGCAGTGATTTCTCCACGCAATTCTTCCAGTTCCTTTATCATCATATCCCAGTTCCCCTGATAAGTATGTAGAATGTTTTCCATCCTGTCTTTGAAGCGATGATATAAAGCCGGGTCACTGTTTTCCAGTTTCACTTTTATTTGCTGGCGAATAGCATGTTCCATGGCTGAGGCCTTGGATTTACTTCCTCTGTACAAACTATCAATTTTCAACGGGAAATCTTCGGATAGAATGGATACTTCTGCCACCCTTAAGTCAATACCAAGGTTGATTAAATGTTTATCGATCAGGTTTCGCACTTTAGCACTCGCCCATTTCAAATCCATCGTATCGTCTTTATAATGATAACGGATTCTCCACATTAAATATCCGATACGTTTTGCCGGTATCCAATGGTCACGCTGAACAGTTGGTGCATTAAACAACAAATCCAGACGGTCGAAATAATTCTTGATCAGAGTATCAAATTCTGCCCGTAGTCTGAGGTTACCGGCCATTTCTATCACATCTTCCACCACCTTGAACTCTTCAAGTTTATTGGTAATCAGTTGATGCAGAAAAGCATCCATTTCCATGATTCCATTCGTTTCAAAAAACTGTACAATCTTACGGTAACGCAATTCTAATTCAGGAATTTCCTTATTAATATCTTTGAAGTATTCTCCGAATTCAACCAGATCTTCCTTGCATTCTTCTGCATCTGCATCGGTGTATATACCCAATGCCCTGTTCAGGTTTTTTGTGATACCAAAGTAATCGACTACCAATCCATGGGTTTTCCCTTTTTTGGTCCTGTTTACACGGGCTATTGCCTGCAACAGGTCATGTTCACGCAGGTTTTTATCCATATACAATACCTGGGCTATTGGAGCATCAAATCCTGTCAGTAACCGATCGCAAACACACAATATGCCTATTCCTGTATCAGATTTATCCGGTTTAAAATTGAAGTCTTTTTTAAATGAATTAATTGTCCCTTTTCCATATCCTTCTCTACGGGCTTCGGTAATGTAAGCCGGTTCATTGTTCGATTGCATTGAAATAACTGCCCGCACTTTCAACATTTTTAGACGATGTATCAGGTCTTCATTCCTTTCTTCACCTTCTTTTGTTTCTTCAATTTCAAGGAATTCAGGGATTAATCGTTCCAGTTCTATTTTATAACGAACAGCTGCAGTGATAGACGATGAAACCATGATTGCTTTAAATCCGTTACTCAAAATCTCTGAAACATAATGCGTCATTATATCCCGGGCTAATGGTTGCACGCGGTTCTTGCTTTCGAGGTATTCTATCATGCCACCATAGCGGCGTTGTATTTCCTGCCTTTCTTCTTCTGTGCGAAGTTTAAAGATCTCTTCGTATTCCATTTCGAACACTTCTTTATCTTTTATTTCATCCGAAGTACTTTTACCAATGTATTTTATATCTACGGTGGCACGGTCGGCTACAGCATTGTTCATTTTATACGTATCAATATATTCACCTGGTTCCTGACAAAATTTCTCAGCCGTTGTAATCCTGTGGCGAGGTGTTATCAGAGGTGTTCCGGTAAACCCAATGCGGGTAGCTTTAGGAAAAGCCATAAACAGGTTTTTACTCATATCACCGTTTTGCGAACGGTGAGCTTCGTCAATTAATATCAGTACTTTTTCACTGTTACTTATTTCTTCAAAAGTTTCAAAATGCGGTACTATGCCCAAATGGAATAAAGCCTGTGCAGATACATCTTTATTAACTCCAAATTTATGAACCATAACAATATTCAGATCGGCTGTATCATCCCCCAGTTCTGCTAATACTTTTTCATCACGGCTGTGTGCTGCCCGTCCCGATTTTCTGGAAACAGTCCATACCTTTTCGCCTGCCAGATGGGCTGTTTCTTCCAGCTGGTCTTCCAGGTCAATGCGATCAACCACCATCAGGATCTTGTAATTTCTTAAATCGAAGGTAGCACGCATTTTCTTAATCAGAAAGACCATAGTCAGACTCTTTCCGCTTCCCTGTGTATGCCATATTACACCACTTCGGTCCTGCCACGATTCTCCGTTTTGAAACCGTACAATCATTTTCCCTACTGCTCGGTACTGTTGATACCTGCAGATTATTTTCGCCTCCTGCCCTGGTTTCACTTCCATGTACAGGGTAAAGTTGCGCATAATATCCAGCAGAATTTCATGATTGAACATTCCAAGGATAATCACTTCCTGCCGTATACCATCTGTTTCGGTATCTACCGTTTTATATTTCTCGGGGAAAATATCCGTCCAGTTGTTGTAATAATCAAATTCTGAACCAATAGAACCAAAGCGGGCTTCTTTTCCAAAGGTTATGACATTAAACAGGTTGCTGTAAAAAAGGGAATCTTTTCCTTCATTCACAGCATAATAATCATCATTCCGTTGATTGCTGTACCGACAGATCTGTGTATACGCATCACTTAACGGTTCTGCCACATACAAATCTTTGCATTCTATCACCACCCACGGTAACCCGTTTACAAAACAGACTATATCAGGAATAATACACGCTTTGGCAGTAGTTGGTGTATCTACCCTGAACTGATTCATGGCAATAAAGCTATTTTGGTCATACTGATCAGGTTCAAAGTTAACCAATCTGACAGTAGGATTTTCCTCTCCTGTCATCTCGTTTTTTCCTGGCAAAGGAATACCTTTACGCAGCATCTTAAACACTTCTTTGTTGGCCTCCAATAGCTTTTGGTTTCCTTGCAATAATATCCGGTCGTAGCAATACTCCAGTTGTTCGTTAGTTGCCCAGGTGTTGAAAGCACTAACATAACGCATAAATACACTTTTCAGCGCCACTTCACTAAATGAGCTGCGCAATGATTTAGTCGGATCTACCGGAATGCCTTGTCCCTGATCGATCACCTGCCAGTGTGCCTGACTCAGTTTTTCCAGAAAAGGTTTTTCTACGTTTGTGTATTCTGCCATGTGTATTTCAATGATATGATTTGATTATTTTTCAATAAAAAATACTGGTATAACTGAACAATATGTTCATAAACACAATTTATAAGGAGCATAATATTTGAGTATTGGACTGTTTATCAGCTTAGAATATTGGATCTGGTTGTCCCCAATCGAAAAAAGGTTGTTTCGATAACTTTTTTTTGTCTATTCTCCATTGTTTAAATCAGTCAAAAAACTCAAATACATATTCTTCTTTGTAATCAATACCATTATCTTTTAGCATTTTCAGGTATTCCTCTTTGAAGGTTTTCTTTTTATGATGTTCTTCCTGACTCATTATATAATTCGAAACAATTTGAACCTGTGAATGCGAATGTGAAAATCCACCATATCCTTTCTGCCATTCAAATTTGGATTTCGATAATTTATTATCCTTTATCCACTTATCACTCGATGTTTTAATTTCTTCAACCAGATTCGGTATTAAATGATTGACATTATAACCAATAAAGATATGAATATGATCTGATACCGATTTAATTGCCAGCATCTTATGTTTATGATTCTGAACTATTCCGGTAATATATTTCTCCAGATCATCTTTCCATTCTTTCTTGATTGAAGCATCACGGTTTTTTGTTGCAAACACCAAATGAACATGCATTTGTAAAAATGTATCGGCCATAGATTTAGTATTTAATGTTTATATCATATTTCGGGTCTCCGACCCTTCAAAATAACTCTCTGATTACGTTTTCTACAAATCTTATGGGTCTCTGACCCAAAAGAAGTAAAACCAATTTATTGTAGCTACGGAGTTTCGTGATATTTGTTAGTACAGAGCCGCATTATATTTATTGCTACGGAGTAGCGTTATATTTGTAAGCACTCATCAGCTTGATATTTGAGCTACGGAGTAGAGTTATATTTGTAGCTGCACCACCGCAAGATATTTGAGCTACGGAGTAGCGTTATATTTGTAGCTGCACCACCGAAAGATATTTTTAACTACGAAGTAGCGTGATATTTGAAACCAATCAGCACCACATTATATTTGTAGCTACGGAGTAGCGTGATATTTGTAGAAAATCGCAACCACCCATAACCTGTAGGTGCGGAGCACCGTAATATCATATTATTCCTTCGTTTCAAAACCATATTTCGGGTCTCCGACCCTTGGGTTGATGGGGTTTCGGTTGCTACAAATATTATCGGGTCTCCGACCCTAAAATATCGCATTTCCAAAACCATAAACCTTCTTCACACCACTTTCTTCCATCTCTACAAGTAGCTACGGAGTAGCCTGATATTTGTAGATCCGCACCGCATGATATTTTTAGCTACAGAGTAGCGTTATATTTGTAACCACTCAGAAGCATGATATTTAAGCTACGGAGTAGCGTGATATTTGTAGCGACAACACCGCATGATATTTAAGCTACGGAGTAGCGTGATATTTGTAGAAAATCGCAACCACCAATAACCCATAGGTGCGGAGCACCGTAATATCATATAATTCCTTCGTTTCAAAACCATATTTCGGGTCTCCGACCCTTGGGTGTATGGGGTTCCGATTGCTACAAATATCGTCGGGTCTCCGACCCTAAAAAAACGCATTTCCACACCCCCAAACCTTATTCACAACCCTTTCTTCCATCTCTACAAGTAGCTACGGAGTAGCCTGATATTTGTAGATCCGCACCGCATGATATTTTTAGCTACAGAGTAGCGTTATATTTGTAACCACTCAGAAGCATGATATTTAAGCTACGGAGTAGCGTGATATTTGTAGAAAATCGCAACCACCCATAACCCGTAGGTGCGGAGCACCGTAATATCATATTATTTCTTCCTTTCAAAACCATATTTCGGGTCTCCGACCCTTGGGTGTATGTCGTTTCGGTTGCTACAAATATCATCGGGTCTCCGACCCTAAAATATCGCATTTCCAAAACCATAAACCTTCTTCACACTTCTTTCTTCCCACTCAACAAGCAGCTACGGAGTAGCGTGATATTTGTAGAAAATTGTATCCACCCATATCCCGTTGGTGCGGAGCATCGTAATTTCATATTATCCATTAGTTTCAAAACCATATTTCGGGTCTCCAACCCTTGGTTACACAGGGTTTCGGTTGCTACAAATATCATCGGGTCTCCGACCCTAAAATATCGCACTACCATTGCACTAAACCGTTTTCGCAACCTTTTCTTCCATCTCTACAAGTAGCTACGGAGT